>OIWN01000317.1_pt1 | contig 45631 bp, 58 predicted proteins | sample 1587591 | NCBI WGS metagenome assembly OIWN01 (sample SAMEA3888901, study PRJEB22519) | human gut metagenome | biome: human gut; feature: human-associated habitat; material: faeces | place: Denmark | collected 2010 | reverse complement strand
ATCAACGCTGACGCATGTGTAGATTGCGGTACCTGCGCAGGTTCCTGCCCGGTAGGCGCTATCTCTGCTGGAGCAGATAAATACGAGATCGATCCAGGCAAATGCATCGACTGCGGTGCTTGCGCTGGCGTTTGCCCAGTAGGCGCTCCGGAAGCTGAATAATTAGCAGAATCCAAAAAGGAAGGCGGCACCTTTGGTGCACGCCTTCTTTTTTCCTCTCCGGCAAACAGCCGCCTGGGTGAAGAGCCCCGGCGGGATAACTAAAAAGAGGGACCTGCATGCAGATCCCTCTTTTCGTTAGGTTAGGAGAATAATTTATGAAACAAAAGTAATTTACATTTTTTCTGGAATAATTTCCAGCCAGTAGCCGTCCGGGTCACTGATGAAATACACGCCCATCGCCTTATTTTCATAGCAGATGCATCCCATCTCTTTGTGCTTTTCGTGTGCAGCATCAAAATCGGATGTGGTGAAAGCAATGTGCATTTCATTGTCGCCGAGGTCATAAGGATCGTGGCGGTTTCGCAGCCAGGTCAATTCCAGCTGGTGCTTAGTGGAGGTATCACCCAGGTAGACCAGGATGAAACTGCCGTCCTCCGCAACTTTGCGGGAGACCTCTTTCAGACCTAAAGCTTCTTGGTAGAAGGCAAGGCTCTCATCCAAATTGAGCACATTAATGTTGTTGTGTGCAAATTTGAAGTTCACGGGAATCACCCCTCAATCGGATCAGAGAATTTTGTTTTTGCTTTCTGTCTTTATTATATTCCAGCCGGGGCAAAAATTCCTCCTTTTCCGATGAAAGTTTCATTACAATTCGGTAACCGTCAGCTGATGTAGTCCTCGATGCGCTTGACCAGCTCCTCATAGTCCTGTACGGGAACGCCCAGCTGCAGCTGGCCGCGGTCATAGGCGGGCAGGGTGGAGAGGTAGACGTCAAAGACAATCTCGGGCGTTTGTTTGTCCGGCAGAAAGACGGCAAGTTTCCCCTGATAGTCCCGCAGATAATATTGGCAGTCTGCCGCCTCGTCTTGATTTGGCGTGCGCTCGACGCCCTGGACAGTTTCTCCGGCCTCTTGAGCGTTGGGGGCGGGAGCGGAGGAAGTCATATCAGAAACGCTCAGCAAAAAGGCGGTGATGATGCACACGGCAGCCAGAGCGGCGCAGGTGAGAAGGATATTTTGTTTCAAGAAAGATGCATCCTTTCTTTTTGGGAGATAATAAAGAAGATGCCGGCTGTGTAGGCGGACCTTCTGATCTGATTTTGCCCGCAAAAGGAAGAAATATGCAGTGCTTTTTTGACAGTGGTGGAGGAATCGTGCCTTGTCAAATAGGGAAAAAAGCTGCACAAAATTGATATACCAAGCCCTTGAGACTTTAGATAATTTCTTAATTTTTGTAAAAATTGAAGATTTTTCATGCCGAGTGTGGTATAATAAATGGCGTGTACATAAAAGTACAATTGTCTTTGGACATGACACGATGCCCCAAACCCTCAAACTGCGCGGCGCCTTGGGTGCGGCAGAACGATCAGAAGGAGGAGATTTATTTGACAGCAGCAAAACGACGTGGACCTGTCAGACGCTTTTTTGGAGCGCTGGGCCGCGCTTTTGCCATTATGGTTTTTATCGGGATCATCACCGGTTCGATTGTCGTCTCGGTTATGGCGTTGTATGTTTTCAACGCCCTGGAGGATGCCCCGATTGTCGACCTTTCTAACGTAGAGGTGAATCTCAACAATACTTCGTATATTTATGTGACCGATCCGGACACCCAGGAACAGACGGTTGTCAAGGAGCTTTACTCCGGACAGAACCGCGAGTGGGTCAGCTACAGCGAGATCCCGCAGACGCTCATCGACGTCACCGTCGCGGCGGAGGACAAGCGCTTCCGGGAGCACCACGGTGTGGACTGGCTGCGAACCATCCGCTCCACGCTGGGCTATTTCGGTGGCTCCTCCCGTATCCAGGGCGGCTCCACCATCACCCAGCAGGTCATCAAAAACCTGACCGGCAACGACGAGGTCACCCCGGAACGAAAGGTCCAGGAGATCTTCACCGCGCTCAAGCTGGAAAAAAACTACAGCAAAGAGCAGATTTTGGAGACCTACCTCAACGTCGCTTTCTTTTCCAATCAGTGCTACGGCATCCAGAGTGCGTCCAAGCTCTATTTTAACAAGGACATCAGCGAGCTGAATGTCGCGGAAGCCGCGACCCTGATCGCCATCACCAACGCCCCCACCCGCTATAATCCGCTGCGCGAAAATCCAAACGAGGATTACGGCTGGGGAACCGGCATGGAGGAAAACAAGGAGCGGCGCGACTACATCCTGGGCGAGATGCTCGACGCGGGCATGCTGACCCAGAGCGAGTATGAGGAATGGATCAACTATGAGGTCCAACTGGCTCCGCGCGAGGAAGTTCAGTCCACGTCGGACGGCCTGACCGCCCTGACCGACTGGCACACCGACCAGGTCATCGAGGATGTCATCACCGACCTGCAGGAGGAGTACAACTACACCCGCGCCTACGCGACCAATATGGTTTACAGCGGCGGCTACCGCATCTATTCTACCATGGATCCGGATATCCAGCAGTCGCTGGAGGACTCCTACGCGAACCCCGACACCTTCCCGGCGCTCAACAACAGCGAGTATCCGGAGACGGCGGCGATTGTCATCGCGCCGGACGGCAGCGTCAAGGGCATGATCGGCGGCAACGAAAAGACCTCCAACCGCCTGTTTAACCGCGCCACCCAGTCGCAGCGCCATCCAGGCTCGACGATGAAGCCGATTTCGGCATATCTGAACGCCTTCGAGCGCGACTTGATTACCTGGTCCACCACCTTTGTGGATGAGCCGCTGACCCTGACCGAGAACGGCGAGACCTTCGAGTGGCCGGTCAACTACACCAATAGCTATACCCATGAGCCGATGACGGTGCAGTACGCTGTTCAGCAGTCGATCAACACCGTACCGGCACAGATTGTCAATATCCTGACCCCGCAGGTCTGCTATGACACGCTGAAGAACAAATTCCAGATCAGCACCCTGCAGGAGGCGGACGCCACCTCCCTGTCGGCGATGGCACTGGGCGGCATGACCACCGGCATGACACTGGAGGAGCTGGTTGGCTGCTACCAGATTTTTGTCACCGGCGGCATGTATGTCAAACCTTACACCTACACCCATGTCACCGACATGGAGGGCAATGTCATTCTGGAAAAGGACACCACCCAGGTCCGCGTCATCTCTGAGGAGACAGCGACCGTACTCAACCGCCTGCTGCAGACGGTTGTCAGCCGCGGTACTGGAGCCCAGGCCAACATCCAGAACCAGACCGGCATCGTCACCGCAGGCAAGACCGGTTCTTCCACCGGCGTCAAATACGTCAATGGCGTGCAGGTCGATATCGACAACCCGGACCTGTGGTTTATCGGTTTCACTCCTTATTATATCGGCGGTGTCTGGATGGGTTACGATATCCAGGAGGAGATCTACTACTCCACCTATCCAACTCCGATTTTGTGGAAAAACCTGATGCTCCCAATCCATGAGGGGCTGGAAGCGGCGGACTTCACCTATTCGGAAAATGTGCAGGCGCTGCAGTACTGCACCGAGTCGGGCGATCTTGCAACCGAAAATTGCCCGAGCACGGCGACCGGTTGGTATAAGGAAACCTATATCCCGTCCAGCTGTATCCTCCACCGTTCTTCTTCGACCACAACCGCAGAGCCGGAGTCGGAGAACGAGGACAACAGCAGCTCCACCTCGGACGGCGAGTCTGGAGGAAGAAGGGTGATTACCCGGGAGGAACAGGAGCAAAACCAGTCCTCCGGCTCCAATTCGAGCTCCAGCTCCAGCGATTCCAGTGGAGAATCTGAGGGCGGCAGCTTCTGGGACAGTGTCAGCAGCCTGTTTGGAAGAACAAGATAGTGTCAAAAGGGTTTCCTGGAAACAGGAAGCCCTTTTGTGATAGAAAAATGAAAAGAATGGCAGATTCTTTTCGGTGATGAAGGGGGGACGAAAAGGGAAAATTTGTTAGAATTTATGGGGAATGGCAAAGTTTTTTCATTCTTTTTGAAAGTACTCTCTTTGTTCATTCAACCGTCACAAATCCATGATAGGATACTTTTGTAGGCTTGTGTTTAAAACGATGCTTGTTTGGGAATTTGTAGGCCGCGCAGCTTTGGGGCTGGCGCGGCAGCTTGGGAGGATGTAAAATGTATCGATTGTTAGTGGTAGACGACGAAGAAAAGATCAGAGTTTTAATCCGCAAGTACGCGGAATTTGAAGGATATGAGGTCGAGGAAGCGGCGGACGGCATGTCTGCCATCGAACTGTGCCGTCAGAATAAATTTGATCTGATCATTCTGGACGTCATGATGCCGGAGCTGGACGGTTTTTCCGCATGCAGAGAGATCCGCAAGTTCTCTCAGGTTCCGGTTTTGATGATCTCGGCGCGCGGCGAGGAATATGACCGCATCCATGGCTTTGAGCTGGGCGTGGATGATTACGTCACAAAGCCGTTCTCTCCAAAGGAGCTGATGATGCGCGTGCAGGCCATCCTGAAGCGCAGCGACGCTTCCTCCGCTCCGCGCAAGGAGATTTTGGAATTTGAAGGACTGAAGATCGATTTTACCGGAAGACTTGTCTATGTCGATGGCGAAAAGATCAATCTTTCCCCGAAGGAGTATGAGCTTTTGTTCTACCTGGTGCGCAATAGGGGCATCGCCCTCACCCGCGAAAAGCTCATCAACGACGTCTGGGGTTACGACTTTTTTGGCGATGACCGTACACTGGATACCCATATCAAACTTTTAAGAAAGGCTCTGGGAAAATACAGCAGCTACATTGTAACGCTCAGAGGCGTCGGCTATCGCTTTGAGGCATAATGAGGGGAAAAAGGGGCGCTCTTTCAGTGGGAAAAAAGCTCTCCCTGTTTTCCTGATTTGTCTGGCGGTGCTGCTGGCGCTGATCTGGGTGATCCAGCTGATCTGGGTAAAAGATGGTTATCGCATCTTGAAAACACAGATGGCAAAATCGGTTTTGCACGATGTCTGTGAAAATATTGACAGCTTTGATCTGAGCGTTTTGAACATAGAACTAACAAGCGCGAAAATAGGCGTGAAGATCGTTGACACGCAGGGGGAGACCCTGGTGGAGGCGGGAAGCTTTCACAACGCTTCCCTGACAGAATATACACAGGAAAAGCTGGCGGAATTGTACCGCCAGGCGGAATCCACCCGGGGCGTGGCTTGGGAACAGGTGATGCGGTTTCATACCGTCTATTGTAAAAGCCAGGACCCGGTGCAGCGGGATTACCAGGTGCTGACCTGCGCACAGATTGCGCAGACGGCCCAGGGCGAAAAGCGGATGGTTCTGCTCAGCGCGGAGGTTACGCCGTCGCTGATTCTGGAAAAAATGCTTCGTCTGCAGGGAATGGTGTTTTCACTGCCGCTGTTGCTGCTGATTGTGGTGGTGGCGGTCATCCATTACCGCCGCCGTCTGGACGATCAGGCGCTGTTGGTTCAGAGTCTGGAGCTGGTGGCGCAGGGCGATTTTGAGGTCCACTTCCCGGATACGAAGCGGCTGGGCCGGGCGCTCAATCAGGTTGTAAAGCAGTTTGCGCGCACCGAGCAGCAGAATAAGGAGATGCTTGCCAACATCTCCCATGACCTGCGCTCGCCATTGACCATGATTATCGGCTATACGCAGATGATGCAGGATATGCCGGAGGAAAACACGCCGGAAAATGTTCAGGTGATTCAGGATGAGGCGCAGCGTCTCTCGTTGCTGGTCAACGATATTCTGGATCTGTCACGGATGCAGTCCGGGCAGATGAAGCTGAACTTGCAGGTGTTCTGTCTGACCGATATTCTCCAGCGGACGGTGGAGCGCTATCAGAAGCTGTTGGGTGAGGATTACCAGATCTGTCTGGAGCAAAACTGCCGCGTCTGGGTGAAGGCTGATGAGTTGGAAATCAGCCGCGTGATTTATAATTTTATCAACAATGCCTGCCACCATACCGGCGAGGATAAGCAGGTTGTGGTGCGGCAGGTGCTGGACGGCAAAAAGGTGCGCGTGCGTGTCTGCGATCATGGGGAAGGCATTCCGGAGGAAAATCTATCCAAGATCTGGGATCGCTACTATCGTGTTAATAAATCAAGCGCAGCAAAAAAGGTGCCGGGCAACGGCCTGGGACTTTGCATTGTCAAAGAAATTTTGCAGGCGCACCATGCCCGGTACGGCGTGGAAAGCCAGCTGGGAGAAGGAAGTACCTTCTGGTTTGAGCTGGAAGTTTGGGACCAGGAATTGACACAAAAATAATCAAGCAGTAAAAAGGACCTGTCCAGGAATGGACAGGTCCTTTTTGGTATTGTTAATCGACGGCAGCCATTTTTTGCTGCAGCTCGCGGTGCTGCCATTTGTTGGAGTGCAGGCGCACGGCAAAGAAGACAATGCGGACAATCCAGTCTAGGAACATGGCAAACCAGGTGCCCAGCGCGCCCATGCCGAGCACAGTGCCCAGAATGTAGCTCATGCAGATGCGGCAGATCCACATCGACAGAATCGAGACGGTCATGGTGAAGCGAACGTCGTTGGCCGCACGCAGGCCGTTTGGCATGGTGAAGGCAGCGGGCCAGAAGACCGCGCAGAACAGGCTGTGCCACAGCATGATCTGGACGGCGGTGTCGGTTGCCTCGGCAGAAAGACTGAAAAAGCCGACGATTTGTGAGCAGAAAATGGCAATCAGGGCATTGAAGAAGAACATGAAGAGGTAGGCCAGTCCGGTCAGCTTGTGGATGTACTGCTTGGCCTCCTCATAGCGTTGCGCGCCGACGCACTGTCCGACAACGGTGATAAGCGCAAGGCCGATGGCGCTTCCGGGGATGATGGGGAAGCCGGCTATCGAGTTGCACACGGCGTTGGCTGCGATGGCGGCGGTGCCGTAGGAGGCGATCATGCCCTGTACGATGATTTTGCCCAGCTGGAACATGCCGTTTTCCAGGCCGTTGGGGATGCCGATTTCTAGAATGTTCTTAATCATCCCCGGGTGCAGGCCAAGGCGCAGATAGGAATCGATGTGGATGATGTTGGTGGAGCGGCGCAGCAGGACCAGGATAAAGACGGCGCCCACGATGCGGGAGATCAGGGTGGCCAGCGCCGCGCCCGCCGCGCCCATATCGAAGCCGAAGATGAACAGCGCATTGCCGCCGATGTTGATGCAGTTCATGACGATGGAGATGGTCATTGAAACCTTGGAGTTGCCCATCGCGCGGAACAGCGCCGCGCCGGCATTGTACAGGGCGATAAAGGGGTAGGACAGGGCGGTCAGGAAAAAGTAAGATTCCGCGCTGGCCATAACGTCGGCCTCAATGTCGTGGTAGAGCAGTCCCAGAACCTGCGGGCCGCCAAAGACAAAGATGGCTCCGATGGCGGTGGACAGGACAAAGACAGCCAGCACCAGCTGCTTGGCAGCCTCACAGGCTTTGCCTAAATCTTCCCGTCCGATATACTGGGAGGAGACGATTGCGCCGCCGGTGGCCAGGGCCGAGAAGATGTTGATCATCAAAATGTTGATGGCGTCCACCAGCGAAACGCCTGAGACAGCCGCCTCACCACAGACCGAAACCATGACGGTGTCTGCCATGCCGATGGTGATGGACAAAAACTGTTCCACAATCAGCGGGATAATCAGCCGCTGCAGATCCTTTCTGGAAAACATAAAATCCTTCCTTTCGTCCATACCCTTCAGGAGGAGGGAATGGGAGAATTTATAAAGATTTTAATATTTTAACACTTTGTTGATAAAAGGACAAGAAGAAGGAAAAGAAATACAGGAAAATACAAAATTTTTTGGAAAATTTTATCAGAGCAAAGCCATAAAGCGATGCTTTTTCGGTCAGAGTGCAGAGAAAGTTTGTTCGTTTCCGGTTTGATAATGCGGGCAAAATCCGCTATAATAAAACGAGCAAGAAAAAGGACCGGTGATGAAATTGGCAGTTTATCTTGGTATGGCGGCATTTTTGTGCGCGGGGTCACTGCTGTGGAGCGGCCAGGTGGAGCATCTGGACACCAAAAAGCGCAAGATGCTGCAGGACCTGTTTTTGTTGGCGGCGGGGGCGCTGTTTGTGCTGGTGGCGCCCTGCCGTTACGGCATCGGATACGACTATTTTAATTACCAGACCCTCTATGAACAGCTTGGCCCGATGAGCGTTTTGCAGCTTTTGCAGGACCATGTGGGGCAGGAGTTTATCGGCTACTCGATTTTCACCCACCTGATGTACCTGCTGGAACTGAGCTACCGCCAGCTGCTTCTGGTAGTCAACCTGCTTCTCACCGCAATTGTTGTTTGGTTTGTTCGGCGGTTTTCGCCGCTGCCCTGGCTGGGACTGTACCTCTATCTGGCGCTGCAGTTTTTTGCGCACAGCATGAACCTGTTCCGCCAGTCGATCGCCGCCACCATCTGCCTGCTGGCCTACCCGTTTTTAAAAAGGCGGAAGTTCTTGCCCTTTGCCTTCATCGTACTGTTGGCAGTTACCTTCCACACCTCGGCGCTCTTCTTTTTGCCGTTCTACTGGATTCTGAACTGGCGCTGCGACGGCAGGCTGTTTGCCGCGATGGGAGCGGTGGCGGTGCCGGTTTATCTGTTCAGCAACCAGGCGGCGCAGTTTTTGACCCAGTACCTTTTTCCAAACTACGCCGGTTACATCGGGTCGCGCTACTGGGAGGGATTGGGCTACCGGTATGCCATCTTTCCGATTTTGTACTTTGCGGCGGTGTGGCTGTTGCGCAAGCGTCTGCTTCAGCGGGATGAGGGCGACCGCATCCTCATCAACAGCGCCTTCTATGTCATGCTGCTGTACATCTTCTGCACCCACCACATGATTCTGGAGCGCTTTTCGATCTACCTGTTTCCCTACGCGATGGTGCTGCTGCCAAAGCTGGCGGTCAGCTTTCTGCCCGCGGAGGGGACAAGTCCAACGCTGCCCCATAAGCAGCGGCAGAGGGAAAAACAGCAGCTCGAACAGCAGCGCTATCTTGCGATGCTGGCGATCGTCATTGTGGTGCTGGCCGGTTTTGGTTATCTGCTGTTTGCTTCCCAGCAGGGCAGCAACGGCTTTCATAAGGTCTACCCGTACGTATCGATGTGGAGCCAGTCGCAGTCGTGACGGGGATGAGGGGAGGATAATTTCTCCCCTCTATTTTCTTTTTTGCCCATTCATGGTATACTGAAGAAAAGCAAACCGGGAGGAGGCACCAATATGACACGGGAGGAAATTTATTCCACCATCTATACACATGAAGAGATCTACCGTCCGCCGCAGGAGGAGGGCTGCGCCTGCCTGGAGGTGGCGCTGGGATGCAGCTGGGGCAAATGTCTGTTCTGCGACTTTGCCAAGGATAAGTTCCAGATTCATCCGATGGCGAAGATCGAATGGAACCTGCGGATGCTGGGCAGGCTGGAACCGGACAAGACCCGACTTTTCCTGTTGGGAGAGAACGCCTTTGTGATGAGCTGCGAACAGCTCAAGGAAATCATCTCGATGACCCACACCTTCATGCCCAACATCAAAGAATTTTCGATGTATGCCCGCATCGACGACGTGTTGCGTAAGACGCCGGAGCAGCTGCGGGAACTGCGGGAGCTGGGCGTATGTGACCTGCACATCGGTGTGGAATCCGGCAGCGACCCGATTCTGCTTTGGATGAACAAGGGAGTCACCTCCTTCGATATGCTCAAAGCCTTCAAGATGCTGGACGAGGCCGGCATCGGCTACTATGTTACCATCATTTTGGGACTGGGCGGCAAAAACTACCGGAACCTGCACGCCATCGAGACAGCCCGCTTGCTCAACCGCATTCACCCCAGGTGTATCTGGGCGCTGAAGCTGAAGGTCTGGGAGGGCACGCCGCTGGAAAAGATGATCGAGCGCGGAGAGTTTGTCCCGCTGGACAAGGAGGAAATCCTGTTTGAAGAGCGCCTGCTGCTGCAAAACCTGCATGTGGAGGACTGCTTCTTTATGGACACCACCGTTTTGGATCGCCTGACGGTGCAGGGCTGGCTCCCGGAAGGAAAAGATCAGATGCTGAGTATCATAGAGCGGCTGCTTGCGCTCCATTTTAATCCGGACGGTTCACGCAAAAAGCCTGACGAGCAGGGACAGGTCTCGTTTAAATTTCTGTCGCCGATCGGTCCGAGCGTCAACCAGTGATTGCTTGATTTTTACTAAAAACGCCGCTTCTTTTTTGGCAGAGCGGCGTTTTTTCTTGTGTTTCTCTACAAAGAAATAATAATGTATCGTATAATTTTGATAAAAATAAAAAAGTTGTCCTTTTTTGTCGAATTTTCAGGCCCTTTCTGGTACAATGAAGGTATCAAAAAAAATTGATTGCAAAGGGTTGAGGAAGATGAAAAAGTCCGCTTGGTTTCTCCTTTGGTTTTGTGTGTTCTGCATGGCCTTTTCGCTGCCCTACAGCGCGGAGAGCTTTGTGGACGACTGTTCTTCCGACCTCTCTACCCTGACGCGGGAGACGTACAATCTGGTGGACGCCGACGGCTATTTTCAGTCCTTCCCCAGCAAGCCGGTGGAGGACACCACCGCCCTCTCCATCCAGGATTATAAAGAATATGGGGAGATCGTCTACTCGATTGAGGATGTTCAGGAAGTCACCGTCTCGGCCTACCGCATTGGCTATCCGTCGTTTGTGGTTCGCTACCCGAATGGAGAGCTGGCTTACAAGGTGATGCCGGACGAAACAGAGGGCGGTGAGATGCTGCCGCTCTGGCTGGACGAGACCACTGACTATGTCTACTGTATCGTCGATGATCAGTACTTTTTGCTGTACGGCGACCACCTAGAGAAAGTATCCGCGCCAGAAAACGAACTTGTGCCGTACGGAATCGACATCCAGCAGTCGTCGGACGGCGAGCGATTTGAATCGGTGGAGGTTGACCGGGCAGAAGTGACGATGTACTCGGACGAATATGTTAATATTTTTGATGAATCCTTCTCGGCTTCGATTGCACCAGACAGCAAATACATCAAGGTTCGTCTCAAACAGTTTTCATGCTATCCCATCCCCGGCAGCCCGGATGGCTCGCTGGAATCTAGAGCCAATCTGGCGATGATCCACGAGGTCACCTGCGAAGGGGAGGGTTCCAATCTCAACCCGGGCGGCGGGGCTCAGCTGCCGGAAGGGGAAGACGAGACCCAGGGAGGAAGCGGGAGCAGCAGCGGCAGCAAAAAGGCCGGGGATCTCTCCTTATCGGCGGAACGCTCCGATTCGACCAGCACCTCCAGCAGCAGCACGACCAGCACCTCGACCACCGAGAGCTCCTCTACCAGCACCAGCGATTCCAACAACACCACGACTACCAATAACTACACCAGCAATTACTTCATCATCGATTCCTCGCCGGAGGCCCAGGCGATTTTAAAAAAGGCGCTGGGAATCGAAGCGGAGGAAGAAGCGAAAACGCCAGAAGAAACAGAAGAAACAGAAGAAACAGAAGAAACAGAAGAAACAGAAGAAATTGCTTCCGGCAACCTGGGAGGGTCCTCCCAGGCGAATTTGGGCAGTACTGCCCAAACAACGGTAACAGAAGAAGTGCTCTATCAGGATGAGCCGGCCATCGACTCATCCTACGACGCGATTGCCCCCGTTGCCCAGCAGCTGCAGGGCGGCACTGAGCAAGAGGACTGGAAGTTTTACCTGCTTATCCTTCTGGCTTTGGCGGTGGTTGTGCTGGAGGTGGTGCGGATTATTCGCATCAGGGGAACACAAAAGGATGAGCCGGATGACAATGACGGCAGCATCTAAAAAATAAGCCCGCTCCATCGGTTTGGAGCGGGCTGTTTTGTGTCCCGGGCTTATTCTTCCGGCATCTCCCAGTTGTGGTAGACTTCCTGAACGTCGTCGTTGTCGTCCAGCATGTCCAAGAGCTTCTGCATCTTTTCGCACAGCTCAGGGTCGTCGATCTTGGTGTAGGTGGAGGGCACCTTCTGGATGTCCGCCTCCACAAAGCTGTAGCCCTTGGCCTCCAGCGCCTCACGCACCGCGCGGAATTCGTTGGGGTCGCTGGTAGCGGAGATCTCGATGACGCCGTCGCCGAACTCAAAGTCCTCGGCGCCAGCCTCCATGCAGTCTTCCATGATCTGGTCCTCGGTGTATTTGCCGTCCTCGTTGTCGATGACGATGACACCTTTGTCGTTAAACAGGAAGGAGACGCAGCCGGTTTGGCCCAGGTTACCGCCGCATTTGTCAAAGTAGTGGCGCAGGTCGCCGGCGGTGCGGTTTTTGTTGTCGGTCAGCGCCTCGACGATGACAGCGACGCCGCTCGGTCCATATCCTTCGTACACCATGTCGACGTAGGTGTTTTTATCGCCTTCGCCCGCGGCCTTTTTGATGATGCGGTCGATGTTATCGTTGGGAACGTTGTTGGCCTTTGCTTTTGCGATCAGGTCGCGCAGCTTGCCGTTGTTCATCGGGTCCGGTCCACCTTCACGGACCGCCACCGCCATCTCACGGCCGATCTTGGTGAAGATTTTTCCCTTCTGGGCGTCAGTCTTTTCTTTTTTGCGCTTGATATTGTTCCATTTCGAATGTCCGGACATTGCAAAAACTCCCTTTCAATATTGTCTATCGGTTTTCTTGCAGCGAAACCGAAGTCCTTTATTTATCAGCTTCTCAGCAGCAGAAATCAAAACCATTTTATCACAAAACGCCGCATGATACAAGCATTTTTTCCGCCTTCTCCCCGCACTGAAAGAAGTAACATTAAAAGCAGAGAAAGCCGAAACGGTTTTCCTGCTTTATTTTTTTATTCAGAGCGGCGAAAGGAGGCTTGAAAATGGACGGATATTCGTATTTGACGTTCGATCAGCGCCGCGAAATCGAAGCGCTATACAGCGACGGCGACAGAGTGGTGGACATTGCCGCGAAGATCGGAAGAAGCGTTGCCGCTATTTACGAAGAGCTTAAACGCGGGTACACGGGAGATCTTGACGAAAACAAGCGTCCTGTATATAGCGCCGATCTTGCACAGACGACGGCACAAGAAAACATTAGGCGCAGGGGCAACAGACGCGCAGCAAATCAGTAATGGAAGGACGGCTATTCAATATGAGCAAAACAAACTTTGAAGCAATCACGGCGGGCGTGCAAGGGCTGGGGCGGTTCTTGCGTTCTCTTCCGATCATCGAAGCGCCGTGGGACACGGAATTTCAAAAGCGATATTGTAGCGGGTGCGCGGCGGAGAATTGCGACGCTTGCCCGAATGAGCGCTTCCGGAACAATCCGGAATGGTGGCTATCCCTTGAAGCGGATAGCGGGGTGGCGTTGTGAAGAGGAAACAAAGACGGATCGCGGCGGCGCTTTCAATAGTGATTGTCGCGATCCCGCTTGCCGCCTTTATGCCGTGGAGCGGGACAGCGGAAGCGGAACGATATTCGGGAGAGCCTACGCCGATTATATCCCCTTCCCCGCTTTTGACGCTTGCGCCGGAGCCGGAAGAACAGGAATACATACCGGACGCGGCGGAGGTTGAAGCACTTGCGAAAATGCTTTACGGAGAAGCGCGCGGGATCGCTTCGGATATGGAAAAAGCCGCGTGCGTTTGGTGTGTACTGAACCGCGTTGACGATCCCCGTTTTCCGGATACCGTGCTGGAGGTTTTGGAAGCGCCGTATCAGTTCGCCGGATATTCGGCGGATTATCCCGTTCTTCCGGAGCTTGCAACGCTGGCGGCTGACGTTCTGATCCGCTATCACGCGGAGCGGGACGGAGGAACAAACGTCGGACGCGTCCTTCCGGTTGAATATCTGTATTTCACGGGCGACGGGCGGAACAATCATTTCACGATCGGCTGGAAAGACGCTGAAACGTGGGATTGGTGCTTGCAAAATCCCTATAACGATTAGAGAGGGGCGCGGATATGGGCGAAATGATATGCGTTTGTAGAGAAATCGACAAGTACACGGGAGAAATTGCCGTTTATCCGATCAAAGCGGAAGTAACGGATCGCCTTCTTTTCTGTCTTGGGCTTCGGCAAAGGGCAAATCCGGAATTGAAGTATTTCGTAACGCTTGCAGAAAACTACGACGCAAACGAAGAAACGATATTGAAGCAGTTGTGCCGGAAGCAGATTACGGATCGGCTTCTTGCGGTTTTGAATTTAGTTCAGCTTTGAAGAAAGGGGCGGCGAACAATGGCAAAAGAAAAGAAGCAGGACAGCGGCTGGCAGTTTCCGAAGGCGCTTGAAATTGTGAAGTGCAAAGAGGGCAACAAAGAATTTATGAAGGAACGCCCAGCGCGGCGACCGTTCGGGAACACGGTTCTTATTTGCGAGTATCCGCTGGACGGCGACGCAATGCAGGAACCTAACGCGCGAATGATTACGTGGAGGCTTGCAAAACGGGCGGCGCGGGATTTCTTGCGCGTATCCTTTATGACTTCGGCGATCGTAACGGCGGCGAAGGCGGACAAGCCCTTCACCGTCGTTCGGGTTTACGGCAGATATTAAGCAGAAAGGGGCTATTCAATATGCTTTCAAAGAAAATAACGTGCGGCGTTTGCGGATACCGTATAACGCCAAAGAAGGAAGAAATCTACGTTGCAGAGGAACCGCGCGCGTTTGTGGACGCGCTGACAAAACCACCTACACGGTTTAACGCTATGGATTGCCCGCGTTGCGGTTGTCAGATTATGCTGGCGGTTCGCGTTGACCGTGTAAACGTTCCGGAGCGGAACGACGCAGACGAAAGCGAGGTGGCAAAAGATGAAGATTAAAAATATCGCGGCGATCTGCAAGAAGAACAAATACGCCGTTATTTATGAGCGGTACGGCGAAAGTGGCGGCGTTATTCAGTACATAGGCGACGGCGCGGCGGCTTATCCGGTAACAGGGCTTCCGAAGCTGGATAAAGAAAGCCTTTTAACGATCTTCGACGTTCCAGAAAAACAGCGGGAAGATTGGTTTGTTCAAGTAGCGGGCATTCCTTCGAAAATCAGCTTCGAGGACACGGACACAAACGAAAAGCCCGTCGAGCGGGAAGCAATTTCGATCGCCTATTCCGGAAAGACTTTGAAGCCGTTGCAGACGCGGCGCGGGCTTGTGTTCATCGAAAGCCGCTATCTTTCGCCCGTATCCGATATTTTAGACGTGCTGGAGCTTTACGAGCGGATCACGCCGCGCGGAACGCCCTACATCGTAGCGAAAGCGGGCTTCCTGCTTCAAGCAGTGATTACGCCATATGACGTAATTAGCCAGCAGTTCGTCGATAACTTGAAGAGGCTTACGGAACAATGCGTTCTTTCCCTTGACCTTCGGGATCGGGAGAAAGCGCTGGCACACGCCGCAGAGCCGGAACAATATTCCTTGAATGTCGATCCCGCTACGGGTGAGATTGTCGAGGGTGAAAGCGAGGTGGCGGACAATGAATAAAATGACGATCCGCGTTATCTTGAAGAGCGGTTCGGAATTCGCTATCAAGTGCGACAAGTTCACGATCAAGCAAAACGGCTTCGGACAGGCGACCGGATACAACATTGAAGGGATCACGGAAAACAAGCCCGTCTATCTGGACTTTGAACAGGTTGCGGCGATTGTCCGCCTCTATTCCGATGAAAAGGAGGCTGGCGGCGGTGAATAGTGCGCTTCTATCTTCAAAGAAAATGGACTGGTGTACGCCACAAGACTTCTTCGACCGTCTGAACGAGGAATTCGGCTTCGTGCTTGACGCGGCGGCGACCGACAAAACAGCAAAATGCCCGCTTTACTATACGCCGGAAACGGACGGGCTTTCGCAAAGCTGGGATCGCGGCGGCGCGGTTTTCTGCAATCCGCCTTATGGACGCGAGATCGGAAAGTGGGTAAAGAAGGCATACGAAGAAGCGATCGGGGGGGGGTACGCTATTGTGCTACTTATTCCGGCGCGGACGGATACGATCTATTTTCACGATTACATATACGGGAAAGCGGAAATCCGGTTCGTTCGCGGGCGGCTTCGCTTCACAGACGACGAAGGGAACGCGAGCGATCCCGCGCCCTTCCCTTCTATGGTAGTTATCTATAACGGGGAGCGGGTGAAGCAATGAACGAAGGCTTATTTTTCAGACGCGCAGATGGCGCAGAAATTCCCGTGAAAGAGGTTGAAGGGCTGAAAGGCAACGGGCTTTTAATCCTTATGACAGAAACGTTCCTTCGTGAAGAGGATATGCAGAAAATGCAACAAAGCATTGAAAGGCGTATCGGGGACGGGACGCGGGTTCTTGTGCTTGATGCACGGATCAAAAAGGTTATGCGGCTGGAGGTGTGAACGTGGAATATATATGCACACTTCCGGAAAAGGCAAAGAAAAAAGATTGTAGCGGGTGCGAGCATTGCGGCTGGGAGGCGGCAGAGGCGGAACGCCGCCGCGCCTACCTTTGCGAACACGGCTTGACGCTATGCGCGGACGGCTTGCGCCGTCTAATTATTTCAAAGAACGGAGGTACAGAAGAATTGAAATACAAAGTATGCGACCATTGCGGCGCACACCTTGACAACGGGGAAACGTGCGATTGTCAAAGGGACGCGGGCGAAAGCAACAGCGACGAAGAAAGGAGCGCAAACAATGACAGGAATTAACGAGGTTGCAAAGCAAATTCACGAAAACGCCGTCGATCACGGCTGGTGGGACGAAGAACGCGGATTTCCGGAAGTTTTGGCACTCATTCATTCGGAGGTATCCGAAGCACTGGAAGAATACCGAAACGGGCGCTTGCCTACGGAAGTTTACGCCGGAAACAACGGAAAGCCGGAAGGAATACCGATCGAGCTTGCCGACGTGATTATTCGCGTCCTTGATTATTGCGGATATGCCGAAATTGACATTGACACGGCAATTTCACAGAAGCACGAATACAACAAAAGCCGCCCGTACAGACACGGCGGAAAGAAGTGTTAAACACCCGCGAGCGGGTGCGGACATACCTATTTATATAAGAAAGGGGTTTTTTAATATGACAGAGAACAAACACGGCTTCGCGCCGAAACAGGAAATTAAGATCGGTGGGATCGCCTTCACGATTATTCAGACCGCCGAAAGCTGGGTGAAGTGTATTGCTTCGGAGTGTATCGGGGAACGAGCATTCGACGCGCAGAACCGAAACGATTTTGCCGCGTCCGATATTCGCGAGTTCTTGAACGGCGAATTTCTGAAAAGGCTGATTGCAGAGGGCGCACCGGAAGAAATGTTCGAGCATTTCAACGTTGACTTGACCGCCGACGACGGTTTGAGGGACTACGGCGGAGATCGCGTCCGTGTCGGGCTTATCACGTGCGACGAATACAGGCTTCTTCGCGGCAACATTCCGGCGCTTCCGGATACTTGGTGGTGGACAGCTACGCCGGACAGCCCGAAAAATCCTTACGTCCGCTACGTCTATTCCGTCGGCGCGCTGGACGGCGGCAACGCGTGGACTGGGGACGGGGGCGTTCGCCCGCTTTGCGTTCTGAAATCTGAAATCTTGAAATCTTACCTTGACGGGGATATGAAGAAGCGCGCCGAAGCGGTGGATATGATGAAGCATATTGCGGCGGCGTGGAACATTCAGCCGGAAGAGGTTTTTGAGGAAGGAAGGTAATTCACAATGACAATGTTTGAATTTATGCAAAACGCCTTCTTCCTGCTTTGCGGGATCGCCTGTATTGCGGTGGCGGTGCTGATCGTATATTGCGTAATCGTGGCAATTATCCGCACTTGCAGGATCGACAGGAAGAGAGGTAACGGAAATGGACGAAATCAAGATCGACGCGGCAACGCTTGAAGAAGCTGGCGCGGCAATCGGGTTTATGTTCGCCGCATTGCTTCGAGGCTTCAAAGACGGTATGGACGCTTACGACGTGATGGAGGCGGCAAACGATATTAAAGAGGTACACGAAACCGAAGAGCCGTTGAAGCGTGATCCGGTAAAAACTGAAATTGGGGATTGCCGGAAGTGCTGGTGCGATCAATGCGAACGGCTGGAGGAATGCGAGAAAATCCGCGAAGGATACACGCCGGACGGGATACGCCCTTTCCCGTGCGTCGGTTGCGCGGATGGAATGCGCTTCAAACCTTGCGAAGAAACGAAATGCGAAGATTTCGTGCAAGGCGAAGGGCTTAACAACGGATAGACAAAAAAGAACCGTCCTGTATGGGCGTACAGGACGGTTCTTCCCCGTTGAGGGGCGCGCCGTTTAAGGCTATTCAATACATTTGTTATTATAGCACGAAGGCGGCTTCTTGTCAAAGGAAGGCGGCTTGACGTATGCAGAGAGTAAAAAGAAGGATATTTTCGGGCGCTGTATGCGAACAGGAAGTTTTCAACATATCGGACAGGCTTACCGATATAAAGAAGGCTGAACCGCGCCCGCGATTTAAGACAGAGCAAGAACGGGAACAACACAGGATCGGAATATCAAGAAGAAAACACGCGCGGCTGGTAAATGAAAACTTTTCCCCGCGTTCATTATATAGCACGCTGACGCTGGACGACGAAAACGAAGTACATACCTTCAAGGAAGCGAAGCGGATACGCGATCTATTCGTGCGGCGGCTGAAATACGCCTTCCCCGATGCCGTGATCTTTATTTATTTAGGACGCGGCAAGAACACGAACAGAATTCACGCGCATATGCTTTCGGACGGCATACCGGAAGAAGCGATCAAGAAACAATGGATTTACGGAAGTATCGTCCGGATCGACCATCTACGCGAACATAACTATTATGACGGGATAGATCGCGGACAGGATTACACAGGGCTTGCGAACTACCTTTTCGACCATTGGACACCAGAACAGGGCGGACACCGTTGGAAGCAAACGCGCAACGCACGGAAGCCGGAACGTGAAACGCCGACCGTCGCGAAGAGGGTTTACACGGAGAGCAAGCCACCACGCCCGCCGAAGGGTTATATATTAGTAGAAACAAAAAGCACGAAGTACGGATACCTTTATTTTAAGTATGTGTTAGAGCCACCGAAGCGAAAGCGGAAACGTGCGGTGAAAGATGGCAAAAGCTGATTTCAGATCAGCATTTATAAAGCCTTGTAAATGTGTAACGTTTGGCGACGAAGCATAGCTTCGATCACAGAAGAAGCCTTCGAGATAGATTTTCATTTATTCCCCGTCGCCTGTTTATCGAAGATCACGAGAGGATCAGCCCGTCAAGGTTGCGAAGCACGGCAAAGCCGCTTGACCTTTACGGGGTGATCCGTGAGTGATAGAAAACAGGACAGCGGCGGGGAAAGAAAATCTATCAAGGCGGCTTCAACTTTTCCACAATGAAGGCTGGGGAAATGTGCATAACAGATCGGGACGGGTTTCATTCCTTTGAGCCTGTCCCCCTCCCGGCGGGAGGGGCGGAGGGGTGGGAGAAAGAGAACGGAAGGAGGCGATCGACGTTGCTTGAATTGAATAGGCTTTATAATCTGGATTGTATGCAGCGAATGAAGGAGTTTCCGGACGGCTTCTTTGATCTTGCGATCGTTGATCCGCCTTATGGGATTGGGATTGACGGACAGCGGAAGCGCGTTTGCAGAAATCCGAAGCACAACAGGAAAGAGCATTCGCGGGAAGGCTGGGACAATGAACCGCCGTCAGAAGAATATTTCAGAGAGCTTGAACGGGTATCCCGAAATCAAATCATTTGGGGCGGGAATTACTTTGTTCCGGTGCTGAAACAGGCGCACAAAGGCTGGCTTGTATGGGATAAGGGGCAACGCGGGCTTTCAATGTCTGATTGTGAGCTTGCATACACCAGCTTTGACACGCCGACGCGGATTTTTACCTTGAACCGCGTTGAATTGCAAATTGAAGGGACAATACACCCAACACAGAAGCCCGTGAAGCTGTATGAATGGGTTTTGTCCCTATTTGCCCGAAAGGGTATGAAGATTTTAGACACGCACGCCGGAAGCACAAGTTCCCTTATCGCTTGCCACAGGATTGGCGGGCTTGATTACGTTGGCTTTGAAATAAACGCAAAGTATTTTGAGGCGGCGAACAAGCGGCTTGAAACAGAGAAAGCACAAATCCGCCTGTTTGATCTGCTGGAGGAACAGGAAAAGGCGGCACAAACAAAGCTGTTTTGACGAAGGGAGGAAACACGATGCAGAAAAAGACAGTTTACCTTGCGGGAAAGATTACGGGCGATCCGTTCTACCGTTCAAAATTCTATGAAGCGCAGAAGAAGCTGGAAAAAGGCGGTTTTATCGTCGTCAATCCGGCGCTATTGCCTTCGGAGGGTTTCGCGTGGGAAGCCTATATGCGAATGACGGGCGCAATGCTGAATGAATGCGCCGAAGTATGCTTCCTTCCGGATTGGAAAGAGAGCAAAGGCGCGAAATATGAGTTTGGCGAAGCGATCGCGCAAAACAAGCCGTTTTTCTTTTTCGAGGATTGGGAACGGGAGGGATCGCAAAATGCAGAAAAATAAAGCACCTTCCTTCCCTATCCCTACGGAGGCGGAAGAACAAATTGCCCTTTTTGAGTGGGCAAGACTTCAAACGGGGCGATTTCCGGAATTGGCGCTTTTGTACCACGTTCCGAACGGCGGGAGCCGGAACAAGATCGAAGCGGCACGCCTTCGGGCGCAGGGCGTGAAATCCGGCGTTCCCGATCTTTGCCTTCCGGTTGCACGCGGGGCAAGTCACGGGCTATACATTGAGCTTAAACGACAGCGCGGCGGAAGGATTAGCGAAGAACAGGTGCGCTGGATCAACGGGCTTTTGAAACAGGGATACGCGGCGGCAATCTGCAAGGGATGGCAGGAAGCCGCAAGCGTGATTACCGACTATCTACGGCAGAAAACGGAGGGCTGAAAATGGCGAAGAAAAAAGCGGGAATTTCCGAAGAGGTACGAGAAGCGATCAACGAAGCCGCCCGCGCGGGCGCTTATGAAGCGTACAAAAACACGGCGGGCGCGTATGTGAATTACTTCAAGGCTATGGAAACACTTTTGTATAACTACAAGAAGATGGCGGCACTTGTCGCCGATGAAGAAGGCTATTGCGAAGTAGAATATCACGCAGGGCGAAAGACCTTCGCGGCGGGCAGTAAAAGCACAGGATATTACGAGCAGAAAACCGAAGCGGATATTATCGCAGAAATGCAGGAAGAAAAAAGGCGGCAGTATCGGGAAACAAAGTACGGCTTCGAGCGGCTGGAGAGGGCTATAAACCTTTACCGCGACCGCAAGGAATTCACCGTGGTTCGTATGTACTACTTCGGCGAGGACTACGAAGGCAAGCCGCGCGAGAATGGAAAGCCATACACGTGGGAGGAATTAGCCTTCGAGCTTGAAGAAGCGGGCGTTCTGAAAGGTGTAAAGACCGCGTGCAGATGGCGGAACAAGATTGTAAACGATATGGAAGTATGCGTATTCGGGATCGCGGCGGCGGTAAGTGCGGCAACGTATAGGCGCAGGGCGGGCGAATAAGTGACAATATCGCGACAATATCGAGGGGTGGAACGGGGTATATTTATATGCTATACTGTTTACGATGAATTTTTACGCAAAACGCAAGCGCACGAATAGCGCCTTTTCGGAGCAATCCGGAAGGGCGCTTTTATTATGCGCGGGAAAGGAAGGTGCGAGTATGAAGCCGTGGGCAGAGCAGTTCTATAACAGTGAGGCGTGGCGATCTTGCCGTGATGCCTTCTTGCAATCGAAGGGCTACTTGTGCGAACGCTGTTCTACGCCGCACAATCCCGTTGCCGCGAAGATTGCACATCACAAAACATACTTGACGAAGCAGAACGTAAACGATCCGTACATTGCGCTTTCGTGGGATAATCTCGAAGCGCTATGTCAAGATTGCCATAACAAAGAACATCACAAATCAAAGCGGAAAAAGCGATATTCGTTTGACGAAAACGGAAACGTGATACTCCCCCCTATTCGCCGAGAATTTAGGGAGGGTGGAACACCGAGGGCGGGAGGTTAAAAAAACTCCGCAGGCGCGCGCATAACGGGTGTACGCGAAAAAGGGGTGTGGGTATCGCCGGAAAAGGGGTGATATTTACGACGACAAAGAAGGACTTAACGAAAGATCAAAAAATCAAGAAAGAGATAAACCGATTGAAGCGGGTTTTCCGCGACTTGGACAAAAACAAGTTGCAGACCGTCGAAAGCCTTATCCGCAACGCCGCATTTATGGCGGTATCCCTTGAAGAGTTGCAGGAAATCATAAACGAAGAGGGCTACACCGTCGAATACCAAAACGGCGCAAATCAGAGCGGGACGAAGCAAAGCGACGCAGTAAAAACGCATATCGCTATGACGAAAAATCACGCCGCCATAATAAAACAGCTTTGCGAGCTTGTGCCGCCCGAAAAGAAAAAAGAAAGCCGTCTGCAAGCCTTGCGGGACGAATAAAAATGCCGTTTTCAAATTACATTTACGAGTATTTCGACGGCATAACGACGGGAAAAATTGTCGTCGGAAAATGGGTGCGGCTGATTTATGAATACATCGTTAGCGGGCTTCAAAACGGGCTTTTTCTTTTCAACGCGAAGAAGGCAAACAAGGCGATCCGGTTTATCGAAAACTTTTGCCACCATTGCGAGGGGCGAACCGATCTTTTGAAATTGGAGCTATGGCAGAAAGCGGCGGTATCGCTGATCTTCGGGATAGTTGACGAAGATAACGTGCGGATATTCCGCGAAGTCTTTATTGTGATCGGGCGGAAAAACGGCAAAACGCTTTTCGCGTCCGCCGTGATCGCGTATATGGCATATCTTGACGGCGAATACGGGGCGAAGATTTATTGCCTTGCGCCGAAGCTGGAACAAGCGAACATCGTTTACGATAACTTCTTCCAGATGATTAAAAAAGAACCGGAGCTTTCGGAGCTTGCGAAGAAGCGCCGTTCGGATATTTACATCGAGGAAAGCAACACGTCGATAAAGCCGCTTGCGTTCAACGCGAAGAAATCGGACGGCTTCAATCCGCATTTAGTCGTGAACGATGAAGTCGCATCTTGGCGCGGCGACGGCGGCTTGAAGCAATACGAAGTAATGAAATCCGCGCTTGGCGCGCGCCGCCAGCCGCTGATCTTGTCTATCAGTACGGCGGGATATGAAAACGACGGTATCTTCGACGAATTGATGGCACGATCTACGGCGTTTCTAAAAGGCGGAAGCAAGGAACGCCGCCTTCTTCCCCTGCTTTATATGATTGACGATGTAGAGAAATGGAACGACCTTGAAGAGCTTAAAAAAGCAAATCCGAATATGGGCGTTTCTGTTTCGCCGGAGTTCTTCAAAGAAGAAATCGCCGTTGCAGAAATGAGCCTTTCAAAGCGGGCGGAATTCCTTTGCAAATACTGCAATATCAAGCAGAATTCTTCCGTTGCTTGGCTTGATTACGTTGTTGTAGATCGAGCGGGCGAGAAAATCAAACTGGAGGATTTCAAAGACAATTACGCGGTGGGCGGGATCGACCTATCACAGACGACCGACCTTACAGCCGCAAGCGTTATTATCGAGCGCGGCGGGGTTCTTTATGCCTTCGCGCAATTCTTTATGCCAGCAAACAGGCTGGAAACCGCACAGGCGGTGGACGGCGTGCCGTATGATATATTTGTAAAGCAAGGGATTGTGAAGCTATCCGGCGAAAATCACGTTGATTACAGGGACGTTTACGAATGGTTTTCTACCCTTCGGGATCAGTACGGCATATATATTCTAAAAATCGGCTATGACCGTTACAGCGCGCAATATCTGATCGACGACTTGAAGGCGGCGGGCTTCCAGACGGACGACGTATGGCAGGGAGAAAACCTTGCGCCCGTAATTCGGGAATTTGAAGGTATAATCAAAGACGGCAATTTCAAGATCGCAGATAATAACCTTCTGAAAGCGCACTTCTTGAACGTTGCGCTAAAACACAATATGGAAACGCGGAAGTTCCGTCCGGTAAAGATTGAACAGCGGGCGCGTATTGATGGCTTCGTTTCCGTGATTGACGCTATGACGGTACGGCAGAAGTATTATAACGAGATCGGCGAAATGCTGAAAAATGCGGGGTGATAAAAACTATGGGAATTTTTGAAACGATTTTCCGGAAGCCACGTTCGGATATTCAAGCGGAAGGATACTTCAAGATGCTTAACGGGTATTCGCCCGTTTTCACGAACGCGCCGGAAAGCCTTTACGAAATGGAGCTTACGCGGGCGGCTATTCATTCGTTCGCGAATTTCTGTTCAAAACTGAAACCGGAGATCAGCGGGACAGCGTACAAGAACCTTGAAAGGGTATTGCAGTTCCGCCCTAATCCATTTATGGACACGTCGAAATTTATTTACAGGATCGCAACGATCCTTTCGGTGAATAATACGGCGTTCATTGTTCCGATCGAAGATGAATACGGAGGAATAGCGGGCTATTATCCCCTACTTCCCCAGCGTTGTGAGGTTGTAGAATACAAGGGCGCGCCCTTCTTGCGGTACACCTTCGCAAACGGGCAGAAAGCGGCAATCGAGTTCGAGCGCGTCGGCGTGCTGACGCAATTTCAGTACAAGGACGACTTCTTCGGAGAGAGCAACGCCGCGCTTCGCCCTACAATGCAGTTGATCCATACACAAAATCAAGGCATTATCAACGGCGTTAAAAATTCGGCTTCCGTCCGGTTCTTGGCGAAGGTTGCGAATATGCTAAAACCGGAAGATATTACGAAAGAGCGAAAACGCTTCACGGCGGATAACCTTTCGGCGGATAATCAATCCGGTATGGTGATCTACGATAGCAAATTCGCGGACGTGAAACCGATTGAAAGCAAGCCGTTCACCGTGAACGCGGCGCAGATGGCGCAGATCAACGAAAATGTTTTTAACTACTTCGGGACAAACGCGAAAATTATTCAGAACAGCTATAACGAGGACGAATGGAACGCTTATTACGAAGGCAAGATCGAGCCTTTCGCAATTCAGCTTTCGCTGGTTATGTCGAATATGACCTATACACAGCGGGAATTGTCCTTCGGGAACGCGATCACATTTACCGCGAACAGGCTTCAATACGCAAGCAATAATACAAAGCTGAATATCAGCACACAACTATTTGACCGTGGCTTGCTCAACCGCAACGGCGTTATGGATATTTGGAATATGTCGCACGTTGAAGGCGGGGACAAGTATTATATTCGCAAGGAATACGCGGAAGTATCAGAATTGGGAAAGGAGGTTGTACCGAATGCCAGTAGTGAAGGGGCGGGAATACCGTCAAATGTTCCAGCCGTTGATGATCCCACAGGGGACGGAGAACAAGAGGTTTGATACAGATTTCTACGTCGAAGGCTTCGCAACAACGTTTGATAAGCCGTATGTTATGTACGAATACGGCGGGATCAAATATTGCGAGGTAATCGACCGCAACGCCCTTGTGGGCGCTGACCTGTCCGACGTGATTATGCAGTTCGACCATTCCGGAATGGTATTCGCCCGAAACAAGATGGCAAAGAATAAGCCGCCTTCCCTGCTTTTGGAACCGCAGGACGGCGGCTTGTTTATTGCCGCAAATTTGAGCCTTACGGAAGAGGCAAAGCGACTTTATGCAAGCATTGACGCGGGGCTTATTTGCAAAATGTCGTGGGCGTTCACCGTGTCAGAGGACGCATATAACAAAGACACGCACACAAGAACAATCTTGAAGATCAAGAAGGTTTACGACGTTTCGGCGGTATCTTATCCGGCGAACGTCGATACCGATATTTCGGCGCGTTCTTATTTCGACGGAGTGATCGAGAGAGAACAGCAGGAGCGGCTGGAGCGCCGGAAGCAAATTCTAAAAATCAAACTTATGATGGAGGTTTAACACAATGAGAATTAAAGAGATTGAAGCCCGCCTTGCGGCTATCAAGAAGGAGATCGAAGAGCGCGGCGACGCTATGAAAGCCGAGGAAATCGACGCGCTGGAGAAGGAAACAGAAGAGCTTACCGAAGAGCGCGCCGGACTGATTGCCGCCGCAGAGAAGCGCAACGGCATTCTGGACAATATCGCAAAGGGCGCGGGCATTGTTTCCCGCACCTTCGAGCAGAAACAGGACAACGCCGATCCGGACGATCCCTTCGGTACGCCCGAATACCGTTCCGCGTGGCTGAAAAACCTTCGCCGCCTTCCCCTTACCGACGCAGAGAAGCGCGCATACGCGAATGCCAGCGGCACGGGCGCGGAGGTTGTGCCGACACAGACCGCGAACGAGATTATCAGCAAGGTAAAGAAACTTGCACCGATGCTGAACGAAGTTACCCTTCTGCACGTCAAAGGCGCGGTGAAGTTCGCCGTTGAGGGTACGAACAACGATGCGGCGATCCATAAGGAAAACGCAGCTATTACGGCGGCGGCTGATACCCTTACCACCGTAACGCTGACCGGATACGAGATTATCAAGCTGGTTCAGATTTCCGATACCGTTATGACAATGAGCATTGCGGCGTTTGAAAACTGGATCGTTGATATGCTTGCAGAGGCGATCGCCCGCAAGGTTGAAGATTTCTTCATTAACGGAACAGGTTCTTCCCAGCCGAAGGGCATTGACAAGGCAAACACTTGGGGCGCAACGAACAGCGTTACCGTAGCAAAAGCCGGTTCCCTTACCGCCGCAAACGTGCAAACGCTGATCGGGCTTCTGAACGCTGGATACGACCGTAACGCAAAATTCGTTATGAGCAAGAAAACCTTGTTTACGGATTTTATGCCGTTGCAGGACACCAGCAAGAACCATATTGTAACCGTGCAGGGCAACAGCTACTTCGTTTACGGCTATCCGGTTCTTCTGTCCGACTACGTGAAGGAACACGAAGCCTTCTTGGGTGACTTCAAGAAGGTGTGTGCAAACCTTGCGGAAGATATTAACGTGAAGAACGCCTATGACATCGACACGAACAGTTACAAATACAGCGGTATTGCGATCTTCGATTGCACGCCCGCGATCGGCGAAGCCTTCGTGAAGCTGGTTAAAGGCGACGCATAATGGAGGGCTGAACGATGATGCTTGACAAGGTAAAGCTGGCTTTGCGGAAAACAGCCGCCGTATTTGACGACGAAATCGAAGATTACATTACTTCCGGTATCGCTGATCTTCGGCTTGTCGGTATCAACGTTCCGGAAAATGCGGGATCGTCCAGCGAAACGCTGGGCGATCCCCTTTTAGACCGCGCAATCATTCTGTACGCGAAATCCGAAGATAACTTCGGCGGCGAAGGCGAAAGGCACAGAAAGGCTTACGATTACTTGAAATGCGCCTTGTCGCTGTCCGATGACTATACGGAAGGCGGTGGCGGATAATGGGCTGGAGAGATCAAATAACGCTGATTGCGCTTTCCGAAACTTCGGAGCGGACGAACGAACACGGCTTCCCGATAATGAAGCCGGAAACGGCGACAACGGTTTTCGCCGATAAAAAATCCGTAGGGTATTCAGAATTCTACAAAGCGGAAATGGCTGGACACGTCGCCGAAGTAAAGTTCGACGTTTACGCAATGGAATACAACGGCGAAATGATCGCAGAATATCCCGTTTCGAGCGGGAAGCGTTATCGCATTCTTCGGACGTACATTCATAACGACGGAGAGCTTGTGGAATTGACGCTTTCCAGCTTTCCAGAAGCGCAGAACGGCGCGGAGGAAGGAGGCGGCGGAAATGGCGAAATTTAACGTTGTAGGGCTTGACGATCTGCAAGAACGAATGCTTCAAAAAGCGCAGATTGCAGAAGAAGCCGTGCCGGAAATGCTGAAAGCTGGCGGCGCGGTAATGCAGGAAGCACAGAAAGCGGAAATCCGGAAAATGTTTCGGAGCCGAAGGAGTACGGGCGATCTTGCCGCGTCGGTTATCGTATCCAAAATCAAGGAGCGGGACGACGCAAAGATGGTTGAAGTATATCCGGACGGAAAGGATCGGCACGGGGTACGCAACGCGACAAAAGGCTTTGTCCTGCAATACGGGCGAAAGAATATGCCAGCGCGCCCGTGGTTCACGGCGGCGAACACAAAGGCGGTTGACGCTGTAAATGCAGAAATGCGCCGCGTATGGGAGGCGAAGCAGAATGAACGTTGATACACTTGTGAAAACAACGCTTGAAAAGCTGGGTTGTCCCGTTGAACGACTGAAATACGACGGAAAGGCAAAAACCTTTATCACGTATCAAATTGTCGTGGGACAAGATACGCACTTTTCAGACGATGAAAGCGGCGCGGAAGAATTCACATACAGGGCGGATATTTATTCCCGCGTGGATTATATCGCGCTTATGCGGAACACAAAGCGAGCATTGAAGGAAGCGGGGTTCTACGGGATCACGTTTGATCCGGAAGTGTTCGAGGAAAGCACGGGTTATTATCATATCCCCGTGGAATTTAAGTATATGGAGGTATAAGACTATGGCAACAATCGGATTGCGCGATCTTTACCGCGCACCTATTACGATTGGCGACGACGGCGCAGAAGAATACGGAACGCCCGTAAAAATGGCGAAGGCAATTTCGGCGGAGCTTTCCGTGGAAGTTGCGGAAGCGATCCTTTACGCAGACGACGGAGCCGACGAAGTAGTAAAGGAATTCGTATCGGGAGAATTGACACTGAACGTCAACGACCTTCTTCCGGCTGACCTTGCCGCCCTTCTTGGACAGAAGCAGGACGACGACAAGGTGGTTTACGGCGCAGACACAGACGAACCGCCTTATTTCGCAATCGGCTTCCGCGCGAAAAAAGCGGGCGGAACCTATAAGTACATTTGGCTTTACAAGGTGAAGTTTGCGATCCCGTCCGAAAACTACACGACAAAGGGCGATAGTATCGAATTTACTACGCCGGAGATCGTCGGACAGTTTATCAAACGTTCGGACGGGTTGTGGAAGGCGGAACACGTCGCTTTACCTACGGAGAGCGTAGCGGCGGCGTGGTTTACTACGGTAAGAGAGCCGAACAACGCGGCGGCATAACAAGAAAGGAGGTACAGCGGGGAGCCGGAAACGGCTTCCCGCTTATTATTTTATGAGTGCAATTAAAGACGGACGCTTCCCGATCACGCTTGACAAGGAAAGACACCTTCTTTTCAGTTTGAACGTGATCGACGAAATGCAAGATAAATTCGGCGGCTTCGATCGCCTTGATAAAGCGCTTTCCGGAAAGGACAGCATTAAAAACCTTCGCTGGCTTCTTACCCTGCTTCTGAATGAGGGAGCAGAGGACGGCGAAGAAGAGCTTACCGAAAAACAGGTGGGCAAACTCATTCATACAGGGAATTTCCTTGACGTAAAATCCTCTATCTTCAAAGCGTTTTCGATGGGTAATAACGGAACGGAAGAGCCGCCCACCCGCGACGATGAAGAGGAAGAGGACGACGAAGAGGACAACGAAAACGGAAAAAACGCGGCGGCGGGCAAGGAGTAATCGACCTTGCCCGCCTTCTTTATATCGGCGTTACGCTTCTTCGGTGGAGCGAAGCCGAAGTATGGCGAATGACACCGTATAAGATTTTGACGCTTTTTAGAATACACAAACAATTCAATCCGGATCGCTTCAAGCCGGAAGAGCCGGAAGCCGATATTGACGACGTGTTAGGAGGGTTGTAAATGGCGAAGGAAGAACAAATCAAATCGCAAATTATTCTTGAAGGCGAAAAAGAATATCGTTCCGCCTGTAAGGGTATCAACACTTCCCTTCGCGAAATCGGATCGGAAATGAAGCTGGCGACGGCTGAATTCGGCGACAATGCGGAAAGCATAGACGCGCTGACGCGAAAGCAGGATATTCTAAAAAAATCGCTTGAAGAACAGGCAAAAAAGGCAAAAGCCGCAGAAGATGCCTTGAAGAAAATGCGCGACGGCGGGATCGAACCGACAAATCCCGCATATCAAAAAATGCAAACGGCTTTGAATAACACAAAAGCCGATATGGTGAAAATTCAAAAGGAAATCGACGACACTTCCGAAAAACTGAAAAAGTCAAAGATTGATTGGGAGAGCGTTGGCGATACCGTAGGCAAGGTGGGAAAAGCGATCGGCGCAGGGGTTGCCGCAATGGGTGCGGCAATCGGTGCGGCGGCGGGTGCGTTCTTGGGGCTTGCAGAAAGCACCCGCGAAGCCCGCGTAAATATGGGAAAACTGGAAACAGGCTTCACAACGGCGGGGCATTCGGCGGAAGATGCAAAGAAAACGTATACGGAGTTGTACGGCATTCTTGGCGACGACGGACAGGCGACCGAAGCCGCCGCCCACCTTGCAAAACTGACGAAAAACGAAAAAGAGCTTGCAACGTGGACGGATATAGCAACGGGCGTATATGCGACCTTCGGCGACAGCTTGCCTATTGAAAACTTGACCGAAGCCGCAAACGAAACCGCGAAAACGGGCGCGATTACGGGCGGGCTTGCTGACGCTTTGAATTGGGCGGGCGTTTCGGAAGATGAATTTCAAGCCAGCCTTGACAAGTGCAGTACAGAGCAAGAACGGCAAGCGCTGATTACAAAAACGCTGAACGGGCTATATTCCGACGCGGCGGAGAAATACAGAGAGGTAAACGGCGATATTATCGACGCACAAAAGGCGACGGCTTCCCTTAATAGCGCTATGGCAGAATTGGGAGCGATCGCCGAACCGATCGTTACAAAGCTAAAACAGCTTGCGGCGGAGCTTCTGCAACAGATAACGCCGTTTGTCGAGCTTATCGGGAACGGTTTAGTGGGAGCGCTGACGGGCGCAGAAGGTGCGGCACAGCAGTTTACAGACGGCTTGCTGGGAATGGTGACATTTGCGATCCAAAAGCTAACAGAAATGCTACCGACCTTTATAAACTTTGCTTTTCAGATGATCGCGAATATCGCGACGGGAATAGCGCAAGCGTTGCCGACGCTTGTTCCTTCGTTGGTTCAGCTTGTAGCCGATATTGTGCAAGTGCTGATCGACAATATCCCGTTGCTGATAGATGCCGCATTACAGCTTGTTACAGGGCTGGCGCAGGGTATCATAAACGCGATCCCCGTTCTTGTAGCGGCGCTTCCTACGCTGATTACAAGCCTTATTGACGGGTTGCTTTCGTCGATCCCGCAGATCATTCAAGCGGGTATCGACCTTCTGACTTCCCTTATTACCGCCCTTCCGGAAATCATAGCAACGATTGTGGCGGCTATTCCGGAGATCATAAACGGGATTATTACGGCGCTTCTTGAAAATATACCGCTTATCATTCAAGCGGGTATCGACCTTCTTGTGGCACTGATACAAGCACTTCCGCAGATTATAACGACGATCGTACAGGCAATCCCGCAGATTATCAGCGGGATTGTAAACGCACTTGTGCAGAATATCCCACAAATTATTCAAGCTGGCGTTCAGCTTTTCGTGGCACTCGTTCGGAATTTGCCGACAATTATAGCCGAAATTGTCAAAGCGGTTCCGCAAATCGTTAGCGGGATCGTTTCGGCGTTCGGTTCCCTTGTCGGTGAAATGGTGAAGGCGGGTGCGAACCTTCTTCACGGCTTGTGGGAAGGTATTTCAAGCGCGGCGGGCTGGCTATGGGAAAAGGTATCCGGCTGGGCTTCTTCCCTTGTAGACGGAATTAAAAACTTCTTCGGTATTCACTCCCCTTCTACCGTATTCGCCGAAATCGGTACGAATATGGGTGAAGGCGTGGGCGTAGGCTTCGGCGAGAGTATGAACGGCGTTTCGTCTGATATGACCGCCGCAATGGGCGGAGCAGGACAGCTTACCGCCGCCGAAGCGGTGCGCGCCGTGAACGACGGTATCATAGCAAATATCGAAGGGCTTTCCGGAGCCATAACCGCGATTGTCGAGCGGGTTATAAGTGGACTGACCGCACAGGCGCAAAAACTCAATCAAGCCGGACAGGACTTCGACAGGCATATTTCTTCCGGTATGATAACCGCGATCCCGCAAATTACCGCAAAGATACCGCAGATCACACAAAGCATTATTACCGCCTTCAACGCGCAAAATCAGAAATTCATTGAAGCAGGCATTACGATTGACAAGAATATTGCTTCCGGAATGGTGCAGGGTATCCCGCAGATCACGAGCAAGGTGGCGCAAATCGTACAGCCTATTTTGACGGAGCTTCGTTCCTTCGTGTCGGAATTCACAGCGGCGGGCGAAGATATGGTGCGCGGAATTTGGCAGGGCTTTCAAAATATGTCCGGCTGGCTGGAAAGCCGCGTGCGTGCAATGATGCGCGAAATTGTCGCGGCGGTTGAAGATGAAATGCAGATCGCTTCCCCGTCGAAAGTATTTGCGGGTATCGGCGCATATATGGCGCAGGGGCTTGGCGAAGGCTTCGGGCGGGAAATGCGCGGCGTTGAAAAATCAATCCGAAAGGCAACGGACAACGCCGTTCCCGATAACGATGATCCACGCCCGCGCAAGGGCGGCAGACCGGAAACACGTTTCGAGGTGGTGCAAAACATCTACGCGAACGAAACTTCCTACGCCCAGCAACAGCGCGAGGCGGCGCGGCAGTTTAGAATGATCGCGCGGGAGGTAATGACCTAATGAAAATACAAGAGAAATTGACCTATACAAACGAGCGGGGGGAAAGCATTGTCTTTTCCCCTGCTTCTTCTTATCACGTAAACTTCAAGGACGTTTCCGGCTTGTCCGACGTACAGAACGCTATTTACTCAACAAACAGTATGGGGCAGGACGGCGACACCTATTTAGGATACCGCATTGAAAGCCGCGATATTGACATCGTAGGGCATATCAAGGAGCGGGACAAGATCGCAATACAGGAATTGCGCCGCAATCTGAACCGGATACTAAATCCGCAGTATTCGGCGACGCTTACTTACGAATTGGGCGACTTCAAGCGGGTTATCGATTGCACGATCAACAACGCGCCTATTTTTAAGCGCGGAACGATTTTCGAGCAATTTACGATCCAGCTTTCGTGCCTTAATCCGTTTTGGCGTGAAGAGGCGGAAACGCGCGAGGATATAGCAACGTGGATCGGTGGCTTTGAATTCCCTGTTCCGGACGGGCTGGAGATAACGCCGGATTGGGAAATCGGCTACCGCCAGCCGTCGCTGATCGTGAACGTATTTAATTCCGGCGACGTGAAAAGCGGTATCCGTATCGAGTTCCGCGCGCTGGGAGCGCTGACAAATCCACAGCTTTTGAACGTCAATACACAGGAGTTCATAAAAGCGAATATTTCGCTTGAAGCGGGCGACGTGCTGACCGTATCAACGGGATATGGTGAAAAATCGGTGAAGCTGTTAAGCGGCGGCGTTGAAAGTGACGCTTTCCGTTATTTGGACGTTGACAGTTCATATTTACAGCTTGCCGTGGGTGATAACCTTTTTCGGTATTCAGCGGACACGAACGCGGAAAATCTCGAAGTATCTATTTATCACAATAACTTGTATTTGGGGGTGTAGCGGTATGGAATTATACGTTTATTCTTCCAATATGGTACTTCAAGGGATTGTCGAAAAGATCGCTTCGCTGATCTGGACGCGGCGCTATTGGACGTGCGGAGAATTCAAGCTTCTTGTTCCCTTCACCGAAGAGCATTCCCGAATGCTTGTGAAAAACAATATCATTATGAAGCGCGGCGACGATGAAGCGGCGCAAATCCGATATGTTCATATCACGAAGAATTCGCAGGGGCTGGAGGAAATCGAGGTTCAAGGGAAGTTCCTTATTGCTTGGATCGGGAAACGGATCGTTAAGAAGCAGATTATCACGAAGGACACCACGCAAAGTATTCTTTACCGCATTGTACGGGAGAACATAACAAGCCCGAACGACAGCGCGCGAAAAATTCCGAACGTTTCGATCGCGACCGACGACGGCGACACAGGAAGCGGACGGATCGACTATACTTCGGAGCAGTACACGAACGCACAGCTTGCGGCAGAAACAGCGGCAAAGGCTGCAAAGTTGGGAATACGAATGCGGACAGACGCACGGACGGGCGCGCACGTCTTTTCCGTCTATAAGGGGCGCGACCTTACAGCGGGCAATACCGCAGGGAATGCGCCTTGTATCTTCTCACAAGAATTTGATAATATCGTTGAGCAGGAATACACGAACAGCATTGAAAACCTAAAAACAACGGCGTTCGTCGGCGGTGAAGAGAAAGAAGGCATTGCGCGCAAGGTTGCCGAAGTAGGCGGAACGGCAGCAGGGTTAGAACGTGAAGAGGTATTCATAAACGCCACCGATATTGTGCAGGAATACGAGAAAGAAGGCGGCGAAAAAGTAACGCTGACCGATCCGGAGTATTTAGCGCTTCTATCCGCCAGAGGCGCGGAGGAATTGGAACAGTATGCGGAAACGCTTTCGTTCGGTTCAAAGGTAAACACCTTCGCAAATTTGATCTACCGAACCGATTACGATTTAGGCGACCGCGTTACTTGCGTAAACAAGCGTTGGGGAATTCGCATTGACGTTCGTATAACAGAGATCGCGGAAACCTATCAAAACAACGTCGAAGAGATTGATATTACCTTCGGCGAGAGCTTGCCAGCGCTTTTAACGCAAATACGGCAGATTACAAAATAAAGGGGTGTAAATATGGAAAAATCGAGCTTTTTTAACAGCGTATCCGGCGACCGAAAATATAAAGCCGAAGATTGGGCTTCGTATTTCGCTTCGTTCATCGGAAACGGCGTTTTCCCGCTTCCTTCAACGGGGCTTCAAGTTGTAGCGGGAAACGGAATGCAAGTAACCGTGAAGGCGGGCAAAGCGTGGATCAACGGCTATTTCTATAACAACACAAGCGACCTTTCCTTGACGCTTGCAACGGCTGACGGCGTTTTGAACCGGATTGATCGCGTTGTCGTCCGTTGGGACTTGACGAACCGCCTTATTTCGGTGAAGGTGAAATCCTCTTCCCCTTCCGCCTCCCCTACCGCGCCGAATATCGAGCGGGACGCGGATATTTACGAATTGGCGCTTGCGGATATTTACATCGGTGCGGGTGTTACGTCAATTACAGGATCGAAGATCACGGACAAGCGGCTGGATACTTCCGTTTGCGGCGTTGTTGCCGCCGTTGTCGATCAGATCGACACGGAAGCATTTAACGCACAGCTTGAAGCGTGGTTCGCTGAATATCAAAGCAACAGCGCGGCGGAGTACAATTCCCTTGTTTCGTATATGAATTCCTTGAAATTGCAGGGCAATACACAATACGACGCGCTGGAAGAGTATTTCGCAGACTTCAAGACACAGGCGCAAACCGATTTTGATACTTGGTTCGCGGGCTTGCAGGACGTGCTGGACGAAAACACGGCGGGAAATCTTCTGAATATGATTACGGCGCTTTCCGCCCGCGTCGATCTGATCGAAGCTGTCGTATTCAATGACATAACCGAAAATCCGTTCCTTATCCTGTTTGACGACCTTTCCGGTGTGAATACAACGGGCGTATGGAACGAGAGCTTACAGCGTATCGAATGCTAAAACGGTACGCTTGCACACGGGCGGAATTATCGTGCATTATAGGAAATCTGTTTGTCGAGCTTTCGCCGCCGTGCGAGCATTGCGGCGAAGATACTTTGACAATCACGGGAACGACTGTAACCGGAAGCAAAGCAACGATTTTCGTTACGGCGGTTGGTTTTGATTTCGAGGGGTGCGCCGACGATACCGTTTTGATTGACCGCATACGAAAAGGACGGTGCATAAATGCAGAGGCAGGAGCGAGGAAGAAAGGAACCTTCGGAATTTAACGTGATTGTGAAGTGCAAGGATTTAATCAAGCACACGTTCACGATCACAAATTCAACAGAACGCTTCCCAAAGAAATACCGTTTTACCCTTGTAAATAGGATACAGGACAAAGCGGTGGATATTTACGAATGCGCGCTGGAAGCGAACGAATTAAACCTTCTGGACGCGCAGGAATTCAAGGAACGGCAGAGGCTTCAAGCAAAGGCAATGACCTATTGCAAGGAGCTTCTATTTTTCATAGAGCTTTCGCACGAACAGGGCTTCATATCAACAAGCAGTTGCGAATACTGGTCTAAACTTGTGCTTGATGTGAAGTATATGTTAGCCGCGTGGAAAAAGCGGGATCGTGCGAGAGGGTGAACCGTTTGGGGTACATCTTGTTACGCCTAATTCGTCGAACGCCAACAACGTCCGCAACGTCAATTCCGACGGCACGCTGAACAACAACAACGCGTGGAATGGGAACAGGGGCGTTCGCCCGCTTCGGTGGAAAATGAGATCGAGTAGGCGCAAGCCGAAAGCAGAATACCATCATCAAAGGAAGGTGTATCCCGCCGCCGCGATCCACAGCGGGGGCAAATACAGGATCGCCGATGCCGGAGCATTCCGCGCGGCGGAAGGCAAAGGCTACAAACAGCGAGGATATTTTTTATGACAGATTACGAGAAGATATATAACTTCGAGAACCTATACAGAGCCTACCGAAAGGCGCGGCAAGGCAAGAGGTGGAAAGGAGCGGCGGCAAAGTTTGAAGTAAACCTTCTTGAAGCACTGAACCTGTTACGCTACCAGCTACAAACGAAGAAATACACGCTTTCGCCGTACAATACGTTCGAGGTGTACGAGCCAAAGCGCCGCGTAGTTATGTCGAATGCCTATAAAGACAAGGTTGTTCAACATTCGCTTTGCGATAACGTGCTTGAACCGATCCTTACAAGATCATTCATCACGGACAACTACGCTTCGCAAGTAGGTAAAGGGACGCATTACGGGTTAGACAGGCTTCAAGAATTCTTGCGGAGGTTTTACCGGAAAAACGGAATTGACGGGTGGATATTGAAGGGTGATATATCAAAATACTTCTATTCCATTAGGCACGACGTGTTAAAAACCTTAATCCGCAGGAAAATAACCGATCCGGACGTTTTGTGGCTTGTTGAAATGATAATCGACAGCACAGAAGGAAACGTCGGAATACCGATCGGAAATCAATCTTCACAGCTTTTCGCCCTTCTCTACCTCAATAATTTAGATCACTTCATCAAGGAAAAGCTGGGCATTAAATACTACGGAAGATATATGGACGATTTCTTCTTGATACACGAAGATAAAGCCTATTTGCAGTATTGCCGCGCGGAGATCGAAAAACACGTTGCCGCGATCGGCTTGTCCTTGAACAATAAAACAAACATTTACCCGCTTCGGAACGTGGTGGATTTCTTGGGATTTCACACTTATTTGACCGAAACAGGCGCAGTTATACGGAAGGTACGCCGCCGAAGCAAAAACAATATGAAGCGCAAATTGAAGAAAATGCGCGGACTTGTGGAGCGGGGAAAGATCACGACGGCGACCGTCGAACAATCCTATCAAAGCTGGCGGGGACACGCCGCAAAGGGAAATTGTTATCACTTGATCCGGCGAACGGATCACTATTACAACAGGCTTTTCAATTCAAAGGAGGCGGAAAAATGTCAAAAGCATTAAGTTCCCTTGCCGTGGGAACAAAAATCGAAGTTCCGGTTCTTTCGGCGTATCAATCGCGCTTCGGTGCGAAGATAGTATTCAAAATTGCAGATAAGAACCATAGCGGGTATCCGGCGAATTCCGTTACGCTGATCGCCGAAAAGATTATCCAGCTTATGTGTTCAGATGCAAAGGAACCGAGTAACAGCAACAGCGACCGGAAGAATTACGGCAACAACAGGCACATTCATTCTAATATTTTGCAATGGCTGAACAGCAACGCAACGGCGGGAAAATGGTACAGCGCAAAGCACGGGCAGGACGCGCCGCCGACGAATGCGAACGTATGGGATAATAAAAACGAGTACGACACTTGGGCGGGCTTCCTTGCTATGCTTGATCCGAAGTTTGTTGCGGAGCTTTTGAACACAACGCTTACCGTTGTAAAATCTTCAACGGACGGCGGCAGTTATGAAACCTTCGCGGCGAAAATGTTTCTTGCGTCCACCACCGAAGTGGGGCTTGCAAACGAAAACGGAATTGCAGAGGGTTCACGCCTTGCCCTATTCAGCAACGACGCTTCCCGCGTCGCCTACCCTACGGCGGAATGCGTAAAAAATTCGGAATACACAAGCGGAAGTCTGAACACGTCAAGCGGCTGGTATTGGTGGCTTCGCACGCCTCATTCGTCGATCGCCTACTTCGTCCGCCTCGTCTTTTCCGACGGCACGCTGGGCAACAACGTCGCGTGGGATGGGTTCAGGGGCGTTCGCCCGCTTTGCAATCTGAAATCTTCAATCTTGGTATCTGACAATCCGAATTCAAGCGGGAATTATGAAATTATCTACAATACCGCACCTTCTGCGCCGCCCAGCATTACAGCACAGAAACAATGTTACAGCGGGCAGAATATCGAAATTTCTTGCGCGGCGGCGACCGATCCGGACGGCGACGCGCTGACCTATGTTTTCGAGCGGAGCGCAAACAGCGGATCGTGGACACAGGTTCAGAGTTCTGCCGCGCGCACATTTTCGGAAATGGTATCGACGGCGTGGAACACCCTGCAATACCGCGTGAAGGCGGTTGACACGGCGGGCAATTCTTCCGCGTACACGACAAGCGGAGCGATCGCGGTAATTCACAATCAGCCGCCCGTTATCAGCGGACAGAACGCCGATCTTGGCGTGAAGCGCGAGGATTTCACCTATGAATATAGCGTTACTGATCCGGATAAGGACGTTGTAAACGTTGTAGAAAAGATCGACGGAAGCCCGTTTAACACACGAAACAATATCACGCTGGGCGCAACGCTTACTCTTTCCGTAAGCGGCGATACCTTTACCGCGCTGACAAACGCCCAGCACACGATCGAGATTGTAGCGACCGACAGCGCCGGAAACAGCGCAACGCGAACACTCACGTTCACAAAGGCGATCAACAGCTTTGTAATTTCCCTTTCGGAGCCGCTGGAGGCAAACAGACAGCCGACGCGGTGCAATATCAAAGTAAACAGGGATATTCCGGCGGGCGGCACGTTTAAGGTTGAAGCGTGCAACAATCCTTACGACGTAGCGCCTATTTGGGAGGATTGCACAAACGCAGTTATCGCAGGACTGGCACACGTATTCAAGAACAAAACCAACACGGCGGTTCAATTTGGCTTGAATATCCGTGTAACCGTGGAGCGCGGCGACGCGCTGACCGCGTGCTGGGTATCGGGGATCGGAGGTAATTTTGAATGAGCGTGAAACATAACAAAGACGGCGGCGGAAACGCGGAAATCAAGAAGGAATTGCAGGAAGTAAAGAAAGAAACACAAGAAGTAAAGACGGCGGGCGAAAGTGCCGCCGCCCTTCTTGCATTGTCGTTCAAGGCACAGATCGCACAGGATCGCGCGGCAAAAACGAACGTCATTTCCGACGCTATGATCCTGCAATCGGCGGAGGTTATCGAATATCCGGAATATGAGGACGCGCACGCCTATAACACCGTGGGCGAAATCATCAAGTATAACGGGAGATATTACGAGATTATCGCCGCGCACACGTCGAACGCCGTTTCTTATCCCGTTGAAACGACCTTCGCTTATTACCGCCTTGTAGAGCTTACACACACGGGAACGATTGACGATCCGATCCCCTATCCGGAAACGGCGGGGATCGTCGCAAACGTCCAGAACGGGAAATATTACAGCTACAAAGGAAAAGTCTATCTTGCAAAAGCGGATATGCCAAATTGCGTGTATCCGCCAGATACACCTTCCTTGTGGCAATGGGAAGAAGTAACAGGAAGGGAGGCATAACCGATGGAAGAAGGGGTTTCAACCGCCCTTTCCGTAATTAGCGCGGTTTGCGCTATTGTGTTCGGCTATGTCGCATTCGTCCGAAATCGGGATCACGACAAAACGAAGGAGGCAAAGAGCGACGCAACAATCCTTACGGAATTAGGATACATCAAAGGCGGTATCGACGACGTGAAAGCGGAACAGCGAGAACAGCGAAAGACAAATACGGATTTCGTAGGAAGGCTTGTTTCGGTTGAAGCGTCGGCAAAACAGGCGCATAAGCGACTTGACCATATCGAACAACAAATTGATAACAAATGAAAAAAAGAGCGGGAACGGTTTATAAATGAGCCGTTTCCGTCTTTGTGTTTAGGAGGTATCCAGAATGAGCAACAGCACGCTGGCGGGCTATACAAGGATCACGAAGAACAGAACAAGCCCGCGAAATCATAAAATCGACACGATCACAATTCATTGCTACGTCGGACAGGTTACAGCGAAGCAGGGTTGCGATTACTTCGCAACTACCGATCGGGAATGTTCCGCGAATTACGTTGTCGGGAAGGATGGTTCGATCGGAAATTCCGTTAAAGAAAAGGATCGTTCGTGGTGCAGTTCAAACGAAGCAAACGACCAAAGAGCCGTTACAATCGAAGTGGCAAGCGACACAAAACACCCTTACGCCGTTACCGATAAGGCATACGCCGCGCTTCTTGATCTTGTAACGGATATTTGCCGTAGAAACGGGATCAAAAAGCTGGTATGGAGTACAAAGAAAAGCGACCGCGTAAACCACAAGAACGGTTGTAATATGACGGTTCACAGGGATTACGCAAATAAGGCTTGCCCCGGCGATTACCTGTATAACAGGCACGGCGCGATCGCGGCGGAGGTAAATAAGAGGCTGGGCGCTTCGACGGCGGAGCCGGAAAAGCCTTCGACCGGATCGGGTACGCTTTACAAGGTGCAGACGGGTGCGTTCAAGCAGAAATCAAACGCACAGGCGCTGGAAAAGAAATTGAAGGCGGCGGGCTTCGATACCTACGTCGTGAATACGGGCGGCTATTACAAAGTACAGGTGGGAGCATTCAGCAAGAAGGCGAACGCCGAAGCAATGCTTGCAAAGGTGAAAGCGGCGGGATATTCTGACGCTTTTATCACGACCGGAAGCGGCGGGACGGCGGCTTTCGTGAAGGCAGGAAGCAAGGTTCGCTTGAAGCAGGGCGCGAAAACCTACGACGGGAAAAGCCTTGCTTCTTTCGTGTATGACCGCGATCACGTCGTAAAGGAAATCAAGGGAGATCGCGCCGTGATTACCTACGGCGGCGTGGTTGTCGCGGCGGTTAGGTTGTCCGATCTAACACTTGTTTAACACACAGAAACACACGCGCGCGTTAGCTGATTGCACGCCGTGCGAAGCTGTGCAATAGAAAGGGGAAAATATGAAGCTACATTCAAGACGCGGAAAGCGTCAAAAGAAATTCCTTGCGAATGAACGCTTCGCGACAAAAACGATCGTTGCAATCGGCGTTACGACGGTGATCTTCATTACGGCGCAGTATGTTTCTTTTCTCATTACAGAAATAGAGCAAACGACGCTTATTCAATACTACTTTTCCGCCGTCGTGATCGAATGCGGCGCGTTGATGCTGAAACGTGTTTCCGAAGTGATCGTCGCAAGGATAAAGAAAAAAGAACAAATCGAACCGGAAACGGATACAGACGAAAGCGAGGTTTTATAAATGATTGATCTTACGCCCATTATGGAAGCTATTATTGCCCTTGTCGTAGCGGTGATTACTGCATTTGTGATCCCGTGGCTGAAAGGCAAAATCGACGCAGACAAGCTGGAGCAAATCAAATTGTGGGTAACGGTTGCCGTTGAAGCCGCTGAACAGCTTTACAACGGAACCGGACGCGGCGAAGAGAAAAAAGCCTACGTTGTGAAATTCCTGCAAGAAAAGGGCTTTACCCTTGATCCGGACAGCTTGGACAAACTGATCGAAGCCGCCGTTTTCAATCTTCCGGAATATATCGGACTGATTGAAACCGAAGGCAAACCGGATACAGACTAACACCGACAGCGCCGCCCGCGTTCCCCTTTCCGCGTCGCGGCTTTCGGCGGCGGGGCTTCCTGCTGATACAAAAATTCCCCGCGAGGGCTTCACGCCTTCGCGGGGCTTTTTTTGTTGGCTTCAAATATGATAAACGATATGGGTTTCTGCATTATAAACTTTGCTTCCGTCGTCGTCGAATTTGTCAATCGTGATTGTAACATCTTCGACACGTTCAAGGATCGGAAGAACCTTCCGAAGATCGCTTTTGCGGATATATCCTATCATATCCCCTTCGGCAATCACACGGACGGCGGGCGCGCCTTCGTATTCGCATTCTTCCAGCGATCCGTCAATGCCTACGCCTTCGCTATCTCTGTAAAGCGATGCGAGAAGGCGCTGGTGGTTGTCAAATGTAACGCCCGCAACGGGGCAAGTTAGAAATTCGTGCGTTTCTGCATATTCCTTGCGTCGCGCCTCTTCTTCGGCTTTGCGCTTTGCTTCGGCTTCCGCCTTCTCCCGTTCAGCTTCGGCGGCGGCTTGCGTCCTTTTCATCGTAAGATACCCAAAAACGCCCAGCGCGGCGGCTATGGCAATACCGCAAATTCCTTCAACGATACTTCCTTGACCGAAAAACGGTATAGAGCAAAAGAGGAACAACGCCGCAACAATCCATATAATGATCGGCTTTTTCATAATAAACACCCTCTTCAAATTGTAAATTTTTAAGGCAGATTTCGCCCGTTCTGACCTTTAACACAATTATACGGCTTCCGCGCGATAAAATCAAGAATAAAGCGGAATATTTACACACCGTTTGCAAATAATCAGAATGAAGAGGGATCGCACAAGATATGAAAATATACGATTACAACGGGAAAAAGAACATTTGCGGCGACCGATTGCGGGAAGCGCGGGTTGTCCAGCGGCTACGGCAAGAGGATTTAGCCGCCAAAATACAGACGATGGGCGTTAATATGGAGCGGGACAGCATAAGCCGAATAGAGATCGGAACGCGGTTTGTATCTGATTTTGAATTGAAGGTATTTGCAAAGGTGCTGGGCGTTTCGGTTGATTGGCTTTTAGGAAACGAATAAAGGCGGCGGGCTTTCCCGTCGCCTTGTTTTTTCTTGTTTATTTTCAAAATCTATTGACATACTGCAATAAGTATGCTATAATTAAAGCATAGAAAGGAGGTGAAGAGAATGGCGCAAGACATAGGAAAAGCCTTGCAGGAGCTTTCAAAAGCGATTGAGAATAACGAAGCGGTGGAAAGCGTTGTTATCAAAATCACTTTGAAGAAGCAAAAACCCAGCAAGGCTTCAAATCCCAAAGAAAGCAAGTAGCTTTCATAGGCAGGGAACGGGCGGGAAACCGCCCTTCCCGTAAGCCCTATTATAATATAAATTGCCCGTGGCTGTCAATGGAACGGGCGGAAAGGGGCGTAATATGATTATTCGCAAAGGAAACAAGGAATACAGGGTTACAGAGCGGAGCGAATGCTGGGCGCTTTCCTGCACGATTGGCGGGCTATCGGTGGAATACAAGGTTCCGAAAGATATTTGCGCCAACGAAGAGGAATTGCGCGCCTATGTAGAAGCAGAAGAATTGTTTTAGAGGTGGCGAAAATGGCAGAAAAAAGAAAGACAAAGACTTCTTCGGCGGTAAAAAACCGCTATAATAATCGCGTGTACGGTTCTATTATCGTGCGCGTTCCGAAAGAGATGGCAGAAGCCTTCAAAGAAAAATGCGCCGCAACAGGTACGGCGCAAGCACAAGTTATCAAGAAAGCGATTGAACAGTTCTTGGCAGAATAAGCGAAACAACGGAGGGTGGCAGGATTTGCCGCCCTTTTTCTTTTGGAGAAAGGAGGAACGAGAATGCACAAGCATTTAACGTGGACGGATCGCCTTAAAATCGAAAAGGCATTGAAAGAGGGCTTGAAGCCCTGCAAAATTGCCGACCGCTTGCACGTACATAATACGACGATATACAGAGAATTAAAGCGCGGAACCTATACGCATTTGAATTCCGACTTAACAACGGAAGAACGTTATTCGCCGGAGATCGCGCAACAGCGATACGAAGAACACCTAAAAGCCAAAGGTGGAGAATTGAAGATCGGAAACGATTACGAATTAGCCGCCTTCATCGAAAAGAAAATCGGTGAAGAGGGATATTCACCCGCCGCTGTTATTGGAGAAATCAAACGGCTGGGGTTGACATTCAAAACGGAGATCAGCGAAAAGACAATTTATAATTACATCGACAAGGGCGTATTTTACGGGATCAGCCGCGAGAGCTTGCCGGAAAAAGGAAAGCGCAAACGGAAGTATGAAAAGGTGGAGAGGAAGAAAGCCGCCCGCACGTCGGCGGGCGAAAGCATAGAAAACCGCGATCCGGAAATAAACGAGCGAACGACCTTCGGGCATTGGGAAGGCGATTGCGTTTGCGGAAAGAAAAAGACAAAGGAAGCCTTGTTCGTACTTTCGGAGCGGTTGACGCGAAACGAAATCATTATGAAGATACCGGATCAGACTTCCGCCAGCATTGTGGCGGCGCTGAACAAGCTGGAACGCCGTTACGGGAAACGTTTTTCGCAGATATTCAAAAGCATAACTTTTGACAACGGATCGGAATTCGCAGATTGCGCCGGAATTGAACGTTCTGTTTATGGGAAAAACCGGAAGCGGACAAAGGCTTATTATTGCCACCCTTACAGCGCATACGAGCGGGGAACGAATGAGAATATAAACAAAATGATACGGCGGTTCTTGCCGAAAGGGACAGACTTCCGGAAAGTAACCGCCGCATATATTCGCCGCGTCGAAACGTGGATCAATAACTATCCGCGCGAAATTTTAGGATTTGCGACCGCAAGCGACCTGTTCGCCGCCCACCTTGCCGCCGCCTAAAAATATTTTTTAGTTTTTTCTGCTTTTACTCTTGACTTTTTCAAAAGAGCGGGCAGTTCCACGGCAATGCGGAATGCCGATGAAACCTCTGCATTGCACAGTTCGTGTTTGTAGCCGTCTCCGGTTTCTGCGGTAACGTTGGGCGAACTCATCAGTTTTTCAAACTGTTTCAGGCATCCGCCCTTATTGCGGTATATATTCTGAGCCAGCACAGGTTCGATCACCCTGCCGTTGTGATCCTTAACCGGGCTGATCAGGCTCAGGGGAATCCAGACCAGAGCGATGATGTCCTGCGTCTTGATTTCACCGCCGTCATTTGTTTTCCAGGCAATGCGCTGGCTGACCGTGGGATTTGCCTGATCCATCTGCTCTTTTAATGCGTCGAAATAACCGCGCTGGTTTGCTTTGTCGGAGACTTGGAGCTGAACATTGTTGTTTCGGGCGGCGCAGATTTCCAGAAGGTCGTTTTTGAACGATTCCACACAGGCGGAATCAGCCGGGTTGCGCGGCACCAACAGCTCTACCGGGATAAAAAAGCGCAGGGCAGAACTCTGCGCATCTGTATCGCTGCCCTTCAGATACGACTCCACAAGAAGGCGGTTTGCACTCCAAAGCGCCTTGAATTCGTTCCAGGTCTTTGGGCCTTTTGGAAAGGTTGTGCCGGCATATTCCATGGCGTTTTGCAGAATGTACAGCCCGATGGCGAGGGTATTGTGCCCGCCGTCCAGAATTCCCTCAATGGCGGGATTTTCCGGCGTAATTTTGACGCGGTTGCGTTCCAGTCGTTCATATTGCGACGCGGCCAACAGAATACCCTTGGTTTTGAATGGGAAAACGGTGGGATCGGTTTCGATGGACTCCTGAATGGCGGCGGTGACAGGGCCGGTTTTTGAGGAGCGGGGATTCGCTTCCAAGTCCAGAACATCGATGATCGGGACAAGGTATTTGGCCATGGTCAAGCCGACAATTTT
>OIWN01000286.1_pt1 | contig 48338 bp, 67 predicted proteins | sample 1587591 | NCBI WGS metagenome assembly OIWN01 (sample SAMEA3888901, study PRJEB22519) | human gut metagenome | biome: human gut; feature: human-associated habitat; material: faeces | place: Denmark | collected 2010 | reverse complement strand
TATTCTCGAAAATCGTCCATTCGTCCTCCGGGACATAATGGCTTTTCTTGTCCTTAAAGTGCTTTCGGGTCTTGAAATTGACGGTATGACCGAGATATTCACGCTTGTCCAACAGATTGACGATAGTGGAAGAACCCCAACCGTACACATCCTTGAAAGTCTTGTTTTTGTTCACGCCCTCGTTATGCTGTGCAAGGTAGGCAGAGGGAATGAGTATCTTGTCCTCGGACAGCTTCTTTGCAATCTGATACGGTCCGTAGCCGTCAATCGTCATAGCAAAAATACGCTTGACAACCTCGGCGGCGTATTCATCAACAATCCATTGGTCTCTCGTCTCATTCCAGAGATAACCATAAATGACCGTCCCTGTCAGATGCTTGCCTGTCATGCCTTTGGTCTTGAAAGTGGACTTGATTTTGCGGCTTGTGTCTCTGGCGTAGTATTCGTTCATGATATTGCGAAAAGGGGTAAAATCATCGTCTCCTCTGGCACTGTCCACACCGTCATTGATGGCAATGAGACGGACACCTCTCTGGCGTAAAATCTCCATAATCTGACCGACTTTGAGATAATCACGCCCCAGACGGCTCATGTCCTTAATGCACAGATAGTCCACATTTCCGGCTTCGACTTGCCGCATCATATCAAGAAAGCCGGGTCTATCGAAACAAGTCCCGCTTATTCCATCGTCCGTAAAGTGGACACAGTTTGTAAAGCCTTGCTGTGCGGCGTATTCCTCCAATAATTTTTTCTGATTGGATATGGAATTACTCTCGCCTTGCAGTTCATCGTCACGGCTCAAACGCTCATACAGGGCGGTTATTTTCTGTTTGCTCATGGGGGTCTCCTTTCTGCTTTGTAGCCTTATATGTTTTAAGAGACTTACTCATATCGTGATGAATAAGTCTCTTAAAGCATACAACACCCGCCGCCAGCTTGAACTTGGCATATTGACGAACAGCAAAGTGGTTCGGCTTCTTCTTTTTCAGTGCTTCAAACATCTGATCCACCGGATTCTGAAAGGTTTCATCATCCTCGCGCACTTCCATCGCATTCAGAAATTCAATCAGCGTTGCAAAGTTCTGCTCTTCCAGCGGTGCCTCATAGTGGATATAACCAATCAAAGCACAGTACAGCAAGGTCTCTGCCTTCGTCCAGAATTCGTCACCGGCCTTGCCGTCTCCTTTGGTGTTGGCAATGAGGGTTGTGGTCAGCTTCAAAATATCCTTTTCGCTGTGAATATACGCGAAGGGATTATAATGCATCGACTTTCTGAAATTGATGGTGTTAAAGATCCGGATGCTGTATCCATTCTTCAAAAGGGCTTGGCCGCAGTCGATTACGATATCGCCTTTCGGGTCAGTGACCACATAGGAACTATGGCATTGTAAAAGGTTGGGTTTAAGCCAAAATCTCGTCTTGCCGCTGCCGGAACCACCGACCACAAGCACATTTTTGTTTCTGGCATTTGCCGGATTCTTCGGGCGATTGCCCATCATCAGCCGCTCCGTCCGGGTCAGAATCACATTGTTTGCAAACACCGGATCTTCAAACGGTTCGATGTCTTTCTGTGTACCCCACCGGGCAGAGCCATACTCCGTGCCATGGCGATATTTCTTGGCATTTTTGCCTTTCAGATACACAGCAAGCCGCAGACCTGCTCCGCAGCACACGCCAATCAGCAAATCCATCGGATGCAGACTTGGCATCGGATTGGAAAAAGCTGCACCCAGGGCAGAAAGAAAGCCGAGGAGCTTTTCAGACATGTCTGCGCCCTCGGCAATTCTCCACGCTTCTCCCAGATTGGTACATACAAGACCAGCAATCAGATACGGCAAGTTCAGAATCAGCAGCTTCTTGGTCTTATTACTCATAGATCACGCTCCTGACTTTTATGACGAACCTTATCCGGCAGAATTGCAGCAACCAACTCTTTGAGCTTGTTAAGCTGCTCCAGAACACTCGGTTTTTCCTTTGCTTTCAGCTTTCGGTTGGTGAATTCCTCAAAAGCGGAAGTCAGTGCATCCGCATCTTTCGCCTTAAAGAACACCGTGTACTTGGGTGGAATCACATTTTGGTCTTTCGTAATGGCATAATCCACACCATATTTCCGCGCCACCTGTTCAAAGCCTTTCAAATCTGTTTTCTCAATGGGGATACTGCTGACTCCCTGATTCTGACCGATCAGTTCTTTGATGCTCTGCTTTCCAATCGGCAGCTGCGACGTTTTCTGAGCAACCTTCGCCTGATGGTGCCGTTTCCAGGCATTATAGCCATTCACGATGGTGCGAAAGGTCAGTTTCGTGGTGCTGATTGCCAGATTGACTGTACGATTTTCAACTTCTTCCTGCATGAATATCCGCCTCCTTCCTTACAAACTATCCCGGTCCGGTGCCGGTTTGCTCTTTTCCTGGGACTTTGCAGCCTTTTCCTCCATCTTCTTCACCATGTCATCCGGAACCGGAATTGCCATGATGCTGCGCCCCATACGAACGAACATCTGGGGCTGATGGAACTGTTCCTCAAATTTCTGCATCTGCTCCGATGTCAGAGAACCAAAGTCATCCTCTGTCAGCCCTACCACCAGAAAATCACCGGCATAAATGTCCTGCATATCCCCGTCTTCGGTGTAAATCGCACGGTTCAGCGGCAAACCATTGATTTTACCGGATTCATTCAGAATAATGGCCACTTCATCCTCAAATGGATAGGTTACTTCAATATCGCCGCCGACCATAGCCTGCAAATCTTCCAGCTCTGTGCCAACACTGATTTTTTTCGGGTAGGCATTGGGCTGTACCAGCAGCACATTCATTGTCCTGGTCTCTGCCAGTTCATGTTCTCCCACGGTCTTGAAGTCCACACCGGTGAAATCGCCGGAATCCAGAACATAGTCCTGATTGTTCCACGCCTGCGTCACCATGCGTTTCGCGTCTTCCTGTGAGGCAGCTTCCACGGAAACCTTTCTCTGGAGAGTTTCCGTAATCTCCACATCAAATTTCTTCATAGGCACCTCCTTAGATCAGGCGCAGTGCCGGAACCAACTCACCGCCAATGGAAACCACCGTCAGGTTTTCGTTCACATAGTCGATGGTGCGTTCCAGCGTAAACAGATTGATGCTGCATTCGTTGCCGTTCTGGTCGATTTCCGAAACTTCCGCAGCTCCCAGCAGATAGCGGGTTCTATCAGTCTCGATCACATCGCTCTTATCATAATGGAGAAGCAGTTCCCCATCTGCCACCAGATCAGCCTCCATCTCATCGTAAACATCCTCAAAGATGTCTCGACTGCCATCCTCGGTCAGAAGTTCGCCGCCAGCCCCCGGCAGGATCACCATCACAATGCGCTCCTTCGGGTGATCTTCACGGATTGCCTCCAGCATCAGCCAGTTATGAAGCATCGCAATGGACTTTTCAAACATGGGATCATCCATCGGATTGGGCTGCGATGCACCGTGCGGGCAGTTCTTGCAATCCATGCTGCACACTGCGTTGTTCTGATTCTTCTTAAAGTTCATCATCATAAAAATCTCCTTCTTATCGTTCCATATCTCGTTGTTTACTTCGCTGCCATTTTTCCAGCAGCCGGATAATCGTGTCCTGCATCTGCTTCGGCGTATAGGATTTCGGGAAATACTTCCGAAGAACCTCGTTTTTAATCGTCACATGGTCAAGCTCATCCTTTTTGATTTCATTCATCACTTCACACATGGCATCCAAGGTGCAGCCGCCCTCCTGCGAGAGCTTTTTCAGCCGCTGTGCCTGCGACAGGGATGGAGATGCCTGTGCATAGTCCATTGCCTCCAGAAATTCCTTCTGTTCAGACGGTTTCAGGTAAGACAGCTCTACCGCCGGATTGAAGGCAATTTTCTTCTCATCCACCATATCCAGAATTTCGGGAATCAGGTTGGTAAGGCGGATAAACCGCTGAACTTGCGTCTTACTTTCATTCGCATCATCAGCTAACTGGTTCACAGCCCACGACTTCTGACCAACTTGGTCAGAAGTTAAATCTCCGCGTTGTCCCTGATGCTTCATCGCCTCCAGCTTCATTTTGTAGGAAAACGCTCTCTCACTGGGAAGGATATTCTCCCGCTGCAAGTTGCTGTCCACCATAAAGATGATTGCTGCATCATCGTCCATGTCCTTAACGATGACCGGCACTGTCTCCAAACCTGCCAGCTGTGCCGCATGAAGTCTGCGGTGCCCCGAAAGAATTTCAAATCCGCCTTCCGGGTCAGGTCGGACAATCAGTGGTGATACCACACCGATCTGCTTGATGCTCTCCACAGTCTGTTCCATCAGCTCATCGTCCAGCACCTTAAAGGGATGTCCTTCAAAGGGATGCAGGTCAGAAAGCGGCATCTCCGTCCGCTGCTCCTTAGCCGCAGCGTCGGCAGCTGAGCCATTGCGGTTTTCTGTTGTAATACTGGTTTTTGCTTTTGCCATTCAGATTCTTAACCTCCTTCCAGCGGTGATAGATGTCATTCTTACCTGCGAAAAACGCCTTTTTTGCCTTGCACTTCATAGATCAAGTACCTCCTTAACGACCTGCTGTTTTTCTTTTCCAATGCTCTTTCTGCGGTCCTCTCCGCTGATTCGCACCGGCGTACACATTTCCAAAATCCGGCTGTAAATCCGGGCGTATGCCACATCCTGCGGATTGCGGATTTCAGCAATCTTCAGATTGGTTGTGATAATGACCGGAAGCCCGGACTTATACCGCTCATCAATGACAGCGTAGACCTGCTCCAGCGCATATTCAGTGCTGCGCTCAATTCCCAGATCATCCAGAATCAACAAAGAATAGTTGGAAAACGAAGCGATATACCGGTATCGCTCTTCCGAATACATGGCACCCATCTGGTTCAGGATCTTGGAGAAGTTCGTCATCAAAACCGGAATGCCCTGATCCAGCAGCGCATTTGCTATACATGCCGCCACAAAGGACTTTCCTGTTCCGACATCTCCCCATAACAAAAGGCCAAGGTTTTCAGCCTTGACCTTTTTCCACTGCTCCACATAACGTTTTGCCATCTGGATGTCCTTGTTGTCTTCTGCAACGCCAAAATTCCATTCCAGAAGATGCTTTTCCTGAATCCCAGTTGCTTTCAGCTGCCTGATTTTACGCTGCCGCTCCACCAGTTCATCCTGGCGTTTCTTTTCCGCCATCGCTTCCTGCTGGCATCTGCAAAGGCAGGGAACAATCTTGTCTCTGCCCCAGAGCTTTACCCTGCACTGCACCGGAGTATGACAGTTCCGGCAATACAGCAGTCCGTCCACGCCCTGGTATTCCTGCTCTCCGGGTTCTTTCGGCGTAAAGAGCGAATCCAACGCCGCATTCAAAACTTCAGGCACCATGTCGCTCATAGGCTGTCTCCTTCCTCAAATGTGTAGTCTGCCGGGTTATACTTTGGCTTTTCTCTCTTTGCCCAGCTTCGGATTGTGGCAAGGTGATTTTTGTAACTCCTGCCGGTGGAAGCCATATATTCAGAGAGCCGTTCCACCCGCATCTGATAATCTCCTGGAAACTCCTGCCGGAGCTTGCCGTATTCTGTGTCAGAAAGAAGAACATTTTCGTATGAGCCATACCGATGCTGGATTTCCTTCTTCTCTCTTTTATTGATTGTTTCAGTACTTGTTCTATTAGTACTTAATTGCGCGGGATTTTCCGTAACCGGTGTGTCCGTATCCGGATTTACCGTATACGGATTTTCCGTACACGGTGATTCCGAACACGGCTTTTTCCTTGGCATCTCATAGATCACATACTCCGCTCTGCCCATCCGACCGTTACTCTCACGCTGCTGGTTCCTTTCCAGATATCCAAGACGTTCCAGTTCTTTCAGAGCTGTAAGCACCCCATCTACGCCATCCGGTGTAATCGAAGATAATCCCCGTACCGAATAGTTCCATGTGTCCGGTAAACTAAGCAGCATAGAGAGAAGTCCTTTTCCTTTCAGGCTGAGACCCTGATCCCGCAGGTGGTAATTGCACATCGTTGTGTAATTGCTGTTTTTCTCAACCCTGAATACCGGCATGGTGCCCACCATCCTTTTTCGCAGGCTCCGTTTTTTTCTTCGGACATTTGCGCGGACGATCTTCGCTGTCCTCCCGTCGATGGTATTTGCCGGTATCCTGCATCATGCGTTCAAACGCCTGAAGGCGTCCCTCTGTAAAAAGCGTCATTCGATCACACCCCATTTCTTAAACAACTTGAAGAGATGATTCTTTCCCTTGCAGGTCACTCTCGTCTGCTGCACCAGTTTTCCGCTTCTGCCGTAGCAATCCCGGACAATAAAATAGCCCCTTGCAGATTTGTCTGCAAAAGGCATCAGCCAGCCGCTTGGACTGCGGTACAGATAGCGGTGATCCAGTAAGAGAGCTACTGCCGTCTTCTCTGGGATTCCGATTTCCTTACAGAAATTCCGGATGCAGGTACAATCCTCCGAGTTCACAAAGGTGTCGAAGTAGTCTGCCTTGGGCTGTGCCGCATCCAGCTGTTTGCGGATACCCTCAAGCTGCTCCCTCTCGGCTACAAGCTCCTGTGCCAGGGTGTAGATCACCTCCGGATGCTGAATCACCTGATCCAAAATGGAATCGCTCATATACACTCCATGCTTGCGGATAGAAGGGAGAACTTCATCAAACACCCAGTGTTCAAATCGTTCTGCCGATGGCAGCTTGCTGTGAACGATCAGCCGGTAAACATCGCCTTCTGTGATAAAGGCGATTTCAACGACCTGCTCTCCAGCATCCCCATACTGATTCACCTTCTGAACGACCCCCTCGCGTTTCGTTAGGGGGTCTCTGCAATGGCGTTTCACTGCGGCGTAGGGATTCACATACCCCAACGCTTTCGCCACATCGCTTGCACAGAAGAAGGTCTTGCCTGCCTCTTGTAACAACCGGATCGAACCAAACTCCTGGTTCTCGAACACCTCCATCATCTGCCTCGACTGTCCGCCATGACTGCCCACATCGGTATCATGGGTCTTCTGATTGAAATCCGTCATACCTGTTACCTCCTACTCAAATTTGTCTCGCCGGATTTCAGGCGAAAAAAATAGAGCCTCGACCCATTCTCGTTTTCAAAGAATGAGCCAAGGCTCTATGTAAATCAGTCAAGTATGTGTTCGTCCGTCGATGGCAAAATTGGACTTCATTTGCTCCTATTGTCCACCAGTAATTTAACCCATAAGAGGTCAAAATGGGCTTGTCCACCAGTAATTTGACCACTATAAACCCATAAATTTCCGTTCAAATTCCATCAAAACCGAACAGTCCAGACAGAATTTTGGGTATAGAAAAAGCCCGGAAAATGGCGTATTTCCGGGCTTTTTTAGCATTTTGAAGTTGTCGATTATCGCTTGCATAACTTCCAGCGCCTAAAATAGCGGCTTTCCTGGCTTTTTGTTTCTTACGTGCTAATTACGCGCGCTTCCTGGTGCCGTTTCCTGCTGTTTCTCCTGGTATCCTCTTACCACGCCTATGGCTTCGGCAATCTTCCCAGGTTCCTGCATTTCATTACAGGCCTTGCGCTGTTCCTTCTGCCCCAGGTCTTTGTTATACGCCGGGCAGTTCTCGCAGCCTACTGGTACCTGTTCGCTGCATATTAACAGGGCGGCCAGGCGTTCCGCAGCTTCTTTATATTCCATACGCCTGCACCTACTTAATAACCAGCTTCCAGCCAGCCCGTATAAAGTTTGGCGTAATCTTCGGGTACTTCGCCTTATTGTCCTGTACGATTTTATCCACACTTGTAGCGTATTTCTTTGCAATTTCCCCCAGCGTATCCCCCGACTTAACCACATATTCACAAGCCGCAGCCATTCTATACAGTACTTCGCCGCTGTCGTTGAATACTGCATAACCAGCCGGACAGTTGTTTACGGCATTGTCGTATACCTTATACGCTCCTAACTGGCTTGCTGCGTCTTCCCAGTTTTTACGTACCCGGTACCACTTCGTCGTTGCCGTATCTTCTTTCTTGTTGGAATAAATAACGGCGCCATTATCCCCGTAGACTGTGTAGCCTTCCGGGCAGTTCTTTATAGCATTATCCTTTACCCTGTATGCGCCTATCTGACTGGCTGCGTCTTCCCAGGTTTTCCGCACCCGGTACCAGGTCGTTGCTGCTTCCGGCTGCTTTTCCGGTTCCTGGCTGCCTGCTGCCTGGCTCTTTTCCATGCCGTAATACTTTGCCAAGGCTGCCGCTTCCGCTGCTGCCATTGCCTGTAAATTGCTTTCCTTAAGCAGCCACGCCGCTGCCTTCGCGTTGGTATGAAAAGAATGTTCCAGGATAATGCCCGGAACGCCTACCAGTTTTGCGCCGTGAAGGACGCCGTAGTATTCGTCGTCTTTAATGCCGTTGCCGTCCCGGTCGTTCGCGCTTAACTTCGTGTATGTACGTGCCGCCTGGCTGGTACCCATTGTCGCAGCTACTACCTGGGCTAAAATCTCGCCTACAGCCTTGCTTGCTTCGTCAATGGTTATCTTGTCGTCGTCTACCATTGTAATTGCTACCGGATAATCCACGGAATTATTAACGCCGCTGCCTACCGCGTTGCTGTGGATACTGATAAACAGATCATACCCCGCCGCAGCTTTGCCCCTGGTCTGTAATGCCAGGTCTTTGGCCTGGTCTTTCCTGGTTGTCCCTACAGTAAAGCCGTAGGCTTCTAATGCTGCCTTAAGCATATTTACAAACTTAAACGTAAAGTCGCTTTCATAGTATGCCGGAACTGCCGGGCTTCTGTTGTACTTTCCGTAGTGGCCTGCGTCCAGCATAATTTTAATTTCTTTCATGGTTTCGCCCTCACTTTCTGCATTGTCGTACTTGGTTAAATTGTACTTGTCTACCCTTAACATCAGCTTTTCTACATAATCCTTGGACGTAGCATACCCGCCCTGCTTTATAATTGTTAGCGCTGTCCTTGCGTCCTTTTCCCCTTTGATACCCGCATAACGCAGGTTGCCGTTGTCGTCCAGGGCGCCCGTTAAATATGCGCTGTGGTCTGCTACTGACTGCGCTATATCCTGGTATTTTCGGAATGGTGCCACTACTGTATAGTAGCTGCCGTCTTCTCTCTGTTCTGCGGTTTCCTTCTCGTATACTTCCCCGTTCCAGGTGCTACCCGGCCAGGTATTGCCGCTTAACTCCGCTTTCATACCGAAGATATTATTAGCATTTACGGCCAGTTCCGAAGTAATCCAGCCGCTTTCTAATATTGCTTGCGCCAGGGTTACGGAAGCCAGCACGCCGCTTTTTTTCATGTCCGCCACGGCCAGCGGTACCATAAGGTCTAAAAACTCCTGTACTGTCATGCTCTGCCTTTCCTTCTACGTAGAAAAAGCCCCACGGTTTCCCGCGGGGCTTCGTCTTACTGTTCTATTTTGATTTCCGAAGCATTGGCCGCCAATGCTTCCGCCGCTTCTTTCGCCATGTTACCTACTACCTGGCCTTCCGCATTGAATACCTTTACCGTACCGTCCGTGTTTTCTTCTAATGCCCCTTCCGGTATGTTGTCGGTTGCCACGGCAATAATTTTCTGTTGTTCTTCCCTGGCGTCCTGTTCCTCTGTGTCCGGTAATTCCTCTGTATATTTTCCCAGGAACTTGCGTACAGCTTCCCATAGCTTTTTAACCGGAAGCCCGCATAATGCCATATTTTTGAGGATAGATACTACCTCATAGCACAAATAAAGCAACCCGAAGAACTCCGCCAGGCCAATGGTGCTAATGCTCTGTGGAAAATACGCCCTTGCTTCTTCCGGTATAAATCCAATTAAGTTAATATGTACCAGTCTGTCGATAACTGCCAGGAATACCAGGGATACCAGCATAGAAATTTTACGGATCGCGCCGTCAATGCCTACGCTGCTGTTAAATTTGTGCTGCTTAAGTGCCCTTCCGGCTCCGAAAAGTGTATCCATTACAACGGCAATTACTACCAACTGAATAATTGTATTGTGTGCTAATGCGTCTACTAAAATTTTGAATGCGTCCATGTTCTTTTTTCTCCCTTCTACTCTGCGGTATCTTCCGCAATTACTAAAGGTTCGCCGTTTTCGTCGTAACCTTGTTTCTTAAGTGCTTCTTTTACTTTTGTTTTGTACCCTGTAGGTACCTGGTCGTAGGCAATGTCGTGGCTAATAATCAGCAGCACGCAAGTAGGCACCATTTTACTTTTAGGTACCGTGTTAATGTCCCTGCCTCTTCTAACCAGTTCTGCGTATACATATTCCATACTTTTATACCGTTCCTTCCTGGGTTTCGTATAATGCCGCTAACCCTTCTAAAATTGCCAGGTTAGTGCTTTCCTGGCTGGCCTGCTGTTCCGCTACACTTTCGTAAATGTCTGCTAATGCAGCCTGCAAAATACTGTTCTGTTCCTGCAATGCCTGTATGGCTGGCGTTTCTACCTGTGCTACCAGGTCTTCGTATTCTGCATATTCCGCCATGGTTAAGGCTGCTTCTTCGTACTGCCAGGCGTATGCGCTGCTTCCGTCCGGCTGGGTAATCAATACCCTTTTAACACTCTTGCGAATGTATACCGTTGTCGGGCTGCTGGTCGTGTCCGTTAATGCGGGCTTCTTTTCCTGGTTTCCTACTACTTCCTTCCAAACGATTTTTAACATTTGCTGCCGCTCCTTCCTTTGTTTTTTTTACTTACTATCTGCTTCATTTGCTTTACGTTTATATATGGCTTTAATCTCTGTTCGTACATTTTGTATGTGCTGCTGTTTTTAATCCAGCCCATATACGATAACATAGCCGCAGCGTCGTAATAGGTCGGCCGTGGTTTCCTGCCTATGCGCTTTGCCTTCCTGCATATCCGCAGCATAAGACTTTTACGTAGCGTTGTTCTGTCGCGCCAAAATCTAAAGCCCATAAAATCCAACGCCCTGCCTTTATGTTCCCCGGCCTTCGTGATGTAGTCCAACCGGAATACTTGGTAATTTCCCTTCATTTGTAGCCTTAAATTGTTTTCCAGGTATGCGGCTATGGCTGCGCGCGCCTTGTGCAATTCCTTTTTATTCCGGCCGAATATTACCATATCGTCCAGGTACCGCACGTAATACTTTACGTGTAGCTGTTCTTTTATGTAATGGTCTAACCCTTCCAGGAAGAAATTAGCAAACCATTGCGACGTATAATACCCCAACGGTATGCCTGTTTCGCAGCTATTTATAATTTCGTCTAGCAGCCATAGCATACGCCTGTCTGTAATCTTGTGCCGCAGTAGCCGTTTTAATACCTCATGGTCTACGCTGTCGAAGTAATGGCGTATATCCATTTGACAGCAGTATTTTGTATTCTTGTTGTCGTCCCGTATCCAGCGTTCTATATAGCGCTTCCCGTAATGTATGCCCCTGTCCGGCACGCTGCCGCAGCAAAATTCGTACATACTACGGGTAAATACTTCATAGCACGCCTTAACTACGATATGGTGTATTACCTGGTCGAAAAATCTAATCTTTCGTATTTCCCTTTTCTTTGGCCTGGTGCCTTCGTTTATAATGGTCGCCCGTGGTATGTGCGCCCTGTATGTCATATATAACAAGATACTGTAAAACACTTCTACGTAGTGGTCTACCTTCTCCAATACCCGGCGTACGTCTACGCGGTCTTTCTTCCCCTTCGCGGCTTCTAAAATCATTTTCTTTATAAAGTCGCGATCTAAGCACGTTTCATACAAATTACTGTATGTTTTCATCTTTCTTATTACCTAAAGGACGTTCCCAGGTTGCTGGTACTAGCCCCTTCCTTTATCGGTCTTATTTCTACCATGTGGTACCGAAGATACGGGGCATTATCTGTAAAAGAATAATAAGAATGGCAGGCGCCAATGTTCGTGTTCGTATTCGAAGCGGCATTGTTCAAATTCAAGCAGGAAGCGCCGCATAACGCCGCATTGTTCCAGTTGCCACCGACAAGCGCCACGGCGCCCCGTAAATCCGTATATTTTAAGCCAGGCAGCTTTTACACTACCTGGCTTTTGCTTTTTCTCTATGGTACCCGCTTATCTATGCGGGGCTGGCCGCCCCGTGTCCCCGCTGGCGGCTATGCCGCAGGCTGTTCACAAGAAAGGCAGGCGCCAACGTTCGTGTACGCATTCGAAGCGGCATTGCTCAAAGTCAAGCAGGAAGCGCCGCATAACGCCGCATTGCCCCAGTCGCCACCGACAAGCGCGTAGTTGCTTTTGCTGTTGTTAAACCAAAAGCCGTCTGCTGCATACGTGGTCGCGCTACCGGACGCCGTATACCCTACGCGCCCTGCTGCCAGCATTTTTGTTAAGTTGATATAACCGCCGGACGTTCCCGCAGGTGTTAAGCCCGTATTTGTATACCCGCTTCCCGTTGTGTTGTACGGCGGTACCTCTTTAGTGTAAATCTTGCCGGACAGGTTCATAAGCCCGGCTATACGGTTCCAAACATTGCCCCAAAAGTTTTCTATATGGAATACCTTTACGGCATTTGTTTTACTTTGCGCTTCGGAATATCCAAAGAACTGGCCTTTTGCTACCAGGCTGCCCGTATTCATTGCTGCGCTGGCTCCACCGCGTCCGTATCCAAGCGCAGCCTGCGAATTGTCGTTACGACTGATAAGCCGCAGCAGATCGGCCACCATAGCCCATTCACTAAAGGACTGCGTATACCAGTGGGAACCGTTAGCAGTAGCGTAGGAAATTTCCGTAGCCGCTGTCTGTGATACGCCAACGGACTGCCCGGACAGTGAACGCATTTTACTGGAAATATAGGAACCCTCAAACATTGCCAGGTATTTAACGTCCATTATGGTACCGTCCTGGCGTGTGTGCGCGTATGCGGTGTAGGTTTCGTCCAACTGAATATTACAAATATTGCAATATTCGTATTGGCTGTCTTCCCAGCGCTTAAACCACATAAGTGGGAAGGACGCCATAGCATTGCCGCCGTAGCTGCTGTTTGCCACGTCGCTGGCCGTTCCGTTTGCCTTCTTTTTATAGTCGTTTGCGTCTAACTCATAATCTACAGTGCCGTCATATTTAACCATATATGGCTTGTTGCCTGTAATAAACCAGGCGTCGCCCCAGGAACCGTAATTAAATTTGCCGTTTGTGAAGTCCATAGCCGCGGGCGTCATGCCTACGGCCATTTCCGTATATGTAATACGGGTGGCCGGGTTGCTGTCCGCCTTGTTAATCTTATACCCGTACAAAATATATGCCTTTGGTGTCGCTTCCCTTCTATTGGCCGTATTGTAGTTGTATAGTCCCTGGTCGCTATACGGGAAGAAGGCCAGGTAGTACGTAGTATCATTTTGCAGCCCGGTAATTTCCAGCGCTTCGGTGCTGTATTTGCCAGGTTCCGTATTATTTACCACTAATACGCCGTCTTTTTCGTCTACTGGGTAGCTTCCTTCCTTCATTCGTACTACGCAGCCCTTTACAGTACAAATTAACTGGCTGTCTATTACCGTGTCGTCCGGCTCTGTAAATGTTAGCTTTAATTTTCCGTCGCCTACTGCTACGTTAATGGCCTTCATGTTCGCGGGCGGTACCCCACCAGCGTGGAAGTTCTGTACTGTTTCTTTTGTATCCTGTACCGCGCCTAAAATCTCCTGGCTGGTGTTCTCTTTTGCAATTTCGTAGTAATCTCCCACTTTCATTTCTACACCACCCTTCTAACGCATAACGCGCCTTTTTTGATAAATAAAGAAAAGCCCTGCGGGTTTTCTTCGCCTGCTGCTACCTGGTCTTCGTCCAGTAAAACCCGTTCGGCTTTGTCGTTTTCCAGGGCTGCGGTGCCACTTTCCAGCTTTATAACCCTGTTGGTTAGGTTCGTCGCTACGTCCCCTTCTAGCATTCCCTGTACTTCATCAAACCAGGCCGTAAATTCCTGCTGCCATGCTGTCGTATGGGAATTGTACCAGGCCGTAAACGCTTCCTGCTGCTGCGTGTACCAGGCAATATACGCCTGCTGCTGTTCCTGTGTCCAGGCTTCAATATCTACCTGGGTAGTCTGCTTAAATTCCTGCAAATATGCGTAGAACTCGTTAAAAATGTCCTGCGTGTCTGCCTGTTCCACTAATCCGGTTACGATACCGCATAAGGAAGTATTTAACCGCTGGTCTGTAACTTTGCCTGCTGTAATAGTGACAACGCCCGCGCTTACGTATACGTCGGCTAATGCCAGTTCGTACGCGTCTGCGTCCCTGGTTAATTCCGGTGCCGTAGGGCTTGCGCTATAGCTGCCTTTTTTAACTGCCAGTGTTATAAGCCTGTTGGTATAGTCACAGCGTAATACGATACGATCTATACGGTTTAATGCGCCGTCTGCGGTATCCAGTGTTATGGTTGTGTCCGCTTTCAGCATATACATACGCCCAGCAATAAACCCGGCGCCTTTTCCTACTTTCAACTTCATTCCTTCGCTTGCTGTTACTTTCAACCTGTCGGCGCTACTGTAGAATACGCCGTTACCCAGGAATAACGCAAAATAGGCCGCCCAGTCTTCCGCGCTGTACTTCCTGTCGCCCGATACCGAACGGAAGGGAAAATACTTTTCTGCTGCCATGTTCCGCTACCTCACTTTCCTAATTTGTTGTATAAGCGTTGGTAGGCTCTCGCCTAACGTCGCTTCTATTTCTTTTGTGCCATTCTGATACGCCAGGCATACGGCCGTTATTCTTACATCAATACGTATTCCCCAGTTTTTTTCTATGCAGGTTACGCGGTCGCCTAAATTAAAATCTTCCCCATACTTAAGGTTGCTGGTTATATTGATTATGGCCGTAAATGATACCGTTTCTCCGTAGTCTTCCAAACTGTCGCCTGCTGCCGCTGCCAGCATTTTTAAATATTCTTCTTCCGGTATAGTTATTTCTACTTCGTTTTCGGTATACTTCCGGCTTATGTTCGACATATCTACGTACACTTCGTCTCGGTCTATTCCTTCGCCGCCCCGGTCAATCTCTACCAGGGGCACCGCTCCGTTATCGTCCGCCGCACCCGTAGCGTATATTACGTTTTTGCTGCCTTCGTCGCTTTCCGTGTATTCCTGTTCGTTTACATTGTCAAAATCACGCGAAAAAATGGAAGGCGTGTTACCTTCGCTGTTGCCGCTGGTTAAATCCTTGCCCTTGTATAGCAAAAATCCGTACTGCCTGGTATTCTCATTTACCAAAATGTCGTACCCTATTTTGCCGGATAGTGCCCGGTTGTAAATCTCTTTCCCAGCGTCTATAAAATCTTCGTTGGCGTACTCTGTACTGCTGCCGTCTAAATCTTCCTGCGCCAGTGTTATAAACTGCTTAAACTGTCGCTTTGTTGCTGCGTCTGTCCCGTGGTTTTCTGCCACTATCCGGTTAATTTTCTGCTGTTCTGTCCCGGTCATAACAATTTTGTTAAGTATAATGCGCTTACTTAACCACTTCTTAAGGAAATGGCCTTGTACTTCTATCTGTTCGGCGCCTTCTGCGTCCTTCGTGATATGCCTATACCTTATCTGTGTGCCACGTCGCCAGTTTCCTGTTTCGTCTGTATAATCCGCTGCCCCGTCGTGCAATACTACAATATTGCCCTTTACAAGCAGCTTTTTATTGTTTTCTGTCATTGGTGCCAGTAATTTAAGGTCGCCTACCGTTCCTTCGTTCCAGTATGTAGGCGTCCATAGCAGGCTTGCTATTTCATCAATAACGCCCAGGGGCGTTAATTTTTGGTCGTATACTCTCAATTCTACGTTATCCATAAATTTATACCCCCAGGTACTTATTATTGTGGTATATGGTCGCTTCCAGGGCTGTTACGCCGCTTTCCGCGTCATACCTAAATACGTTGTCGCCTATGGCAAGCTGCATAAATGTGCTGTCTACGTCGATATGCCGGAAGTAGTCTATTACTTCCCCGTCCCTGGTTAGCGTAGCGCCTTTGCTTCCGTAATCCGTGTTAATGGTTATTACGTCGCCTGCTACCATTGTGGTATCAATCATTTTTAAATACTCTTGTGTATTTACGTTCAAAAGTACCGGATTAACCACCGTTCCAATGGCTCTAAACTCTACGCGCATACCGCTTTTTACGTCGCCTTCGTTGTATACGTTCACAATTACGGACGGTTCGCGGTATCCCAGTTCTATGCCTTCTTCGGGTATCTCAAAATCAAACTCCCAGGAAGATACCCAGGCCGCAATATCTTTTTTTGTTTCCGCTTCTTCTCTCCAAAATGGGTTACAGCACGTAATAGGTATTGTGTATTGCATAAATATCTTGTTCTTTTTGAATACCGGGCGCCCGTCTACTTTGCAGTCGATCACGCGTACGAAGTCCTTATAGGTGTAAATTAACTTTGCGTCCAGTTCCGCGTTTAAAATCTTTTCTGCCCTACGGCGCAATTCTAAAACCCGGTCTTTGTCCGTGGTGTTAATATTTCCTACTATGGTTATGTCCCTGGCTTCGTAGCGCTGGCCTATGTACGTGTCGCCATGCTGCCCCATGCTGTTGGTTTTGTATATTGTGTTGTCAATACCAGCAATTCCGGTAACGTCTTTGGATACGTTACAATGGTAAACGCTGGTTATACTAAATTCCAGGGTTTCGCCCCTGGAATTTATGTACGTTAGCTTCTCGTAATCCATTAAGCCACTACCTCTCTTGCTATGTTTTTAAACTGTTTCGCTGCTTCTTTCTGCTGTGCTTTGTAGCTGGTGTCTTTTGCGTATATATTCTGAATTACTGTTACGCCGCCTTCTGTCCCGCCGGAACCCCTCGGCTTCTTCGGTTCGTAGTCGTCGTCTGTTTCAGCGTCAATATTAACTTTGCTCTGTACGTCAAATTCGCGCGGTATGCTGTTGTTAATATCCCGGCTTACTTTCTCCATTTCGTCCGTAAATCCTACGCCAATACCTTGTGCCAGGAATACGCCTACCTGGTCGCGCATTACTTTGGACGGGCTGGCAATGCCAAAGAAGGACTTTAAGCCGCTTAATACAGCGTCGCCAAATCCCTTTATTTTGTCTAAAATCCAGTCTTTTGCATTGTTTATACCATTCCATAAGCCTTGTACTATGTTGGTACCGATATTTACCAGCTTGTCCGGCAGGTCTTTAAACCCGTTTACAATACTGGTGCATACCGAAGCTATGGCGCTTTTGGCCTTGTCCTGCATTTTGGTGCCCCATTCTGCAATTTTCGTTACGCAGGTTATAATTGTGTTCCAAATCTTACCCGGTAATTCCTTAAGCACGTTTACAATTTTGGTTGTCAAGTTCGCCATTGCTTCGCGTGCCTTGTCCTGCATTTGTAAGCCCCATTCTGCCAGTTTTGTTATGGCGTCTATGATTGCGTCCCAAACCTTCCCGGGTAAATCTTTCAGTATATCCCATACCTTTTGTATAAGTTCCAGCATAACTACGGCTACCTGCGGTATTGCCTGGGCTAATCCTTCCACGATTGCTGTTACAATCTGCGGCAGGTTTTCTATAAGGACTGGTAGGGCTTCTACTAATCCCGTCGCCAGGGCTACGATAATTTCGCCCGCGCACTCGATAACCTGCGGTAGTGCTTCCACCAGGCCGTTAATTATGGCTACAATAATTTCCGGTAGCCGCTCCGCCAGCATTGGTAAAGCGTCTACTAATCCTTGTGCCAGGCCTACTATAATGTCGGCCGCTGCTTGTATTATGGTTGGTATATTTTCTGCCAATGTTTCAACGATAAACAAAACCAGGTCTACAATTTGTGGCACCAGTTGCGGTAATGCGTCTGCAATTCCCTGCGCCAGTGCTACAATAAGCTGTACGGCGCCTTCCACTATGGACGGTAACAGGTCTATAATTCCCTGTACCAGCGTGTTAATTATCTGTATTGCACTGTCTATAATGGTCGGTAGGTTTTCGCCTATACCCTGTACAAGTGAGTTAATCATGCTTACGCCCATTTCTACAAATTCCGGTAGTTTTTCGGCTATCAGATTAACCGCGCTACTTAATGTGCTGCCGATTACTTCGGCCATTTTCCCCATATCTCCGTTGGCTTCTTGCATTCCCTTGGAAAAGTCGCCTAGTATTGTTACGCCGTCGCTTGCCAATGTATCCAGGAACGGTAACGCGATCATGGCCGCAGCGTTTTTAAGACCGCCTAACCCCGCCTTTAGTTGCTGCATTTTATCATCAAACGCGCCCAGGGCTGCCAGGTTGTCGCCGCTCATTACTGCTCCCATTTTTTCCGCTTCTTCTCCGCACTCTTTAAACGCTTCGCTTCCCGCTTCAATAACCGTACGCAGGTCTTTGCTGCTTTTCCCCAGTAAGTCCGTTGCCAGGTTGTCCCTTTCTACTTCGTCCGTTACCTGGCCTAAAGCGTCGATAACGTCCCAGTATACTTCTTCACTGTCCCTAAACGTGCCGTCTGTATTTTTAATACTTACGCCCAGTTTTTCGTATGCTGCCGCGTATGTGGCGTTTCCGTCTGCCGCGTCGCCCATTCTAACCTTGTTTTTTTCCATTGTTGCGGTTAATGTGTTCAAATCTCCGTCAATGAAATTTAAAGCATACTGGTACTTTTGTATGCTGTCTGCTGCTATCCCTGTATTTGCCGATATTGTTAAAACGTCGTCTGCATACTTTCCACCAGCTACCGTAAGCCCTGCCAGGGCTGTGGCTGCGCCTGCTGCCGCTGTCCCCATTGCTGCTACGCCTTTGGCTATGGCTCCGCCTATTTTCCCTACTACGCTGCCTAAATTGCTAAAACGGCTGCTTGCGTCGTCCGCCTGTTTGCCGCTGTCTTCTACCTCTTTCCCGAAGTCGTCGGCGCTTTTTTTTGCTTCTTCTAGTGCTTTGTCTGTATCGTCCATGGCATTTTTGGTATTTGCAAGCGCTGTTTTCTGCTGGTTTAATGCAGTTTCTAACCTTTTGGCTCCGTCGCTGTTTTCTCCCTGGGCTTCCTTCATGGCCTTTAAGGCTTTTTCTGTTTCTTCCACCTTTTTGGCCTGTTCGTCGTAGGTACGCTTTAATACGTCCTGTTTTGCTTTTAATGCTTCCGTACTTGTGGCGTTGTTTTTGTACTCTGCGGTAACTAACTTCATTTCCGAACCCAGCAGCTTTAAATTACTGTTAAGTTCCTTGCAGGCTGCTTTGTATTCCGCTTCGCCGTCAAACGCCAGCTTGGTTTTTATACTGTCTGTTTTATCAGCCATATATTAAAATCCCCCTAACGCTATGTCTATTGCGTCCACGTCTTCCGGTTCCGCCTGGTCTGTGTGTCTAAACTGCTGCGGGTTATATTCTTTGTGGTATCCGAAAAGTGTATTTATTTTGTATGGCGTCATTTTCCATACTTCCCTTTCCGGGTACCGAAGCATTGTTACGCCAATATATAAAAGGCGGGCGGTGTCTAAGATACCTGCCCGCTCTCCGCGTTTCCCGTGTCTGCTTTGCCTTCGTTTTCTTCCGGCGTGTCTTCTGTCGGCTCATTGTCGCCATTTGTTCCTACTGCAAACGCCTTTAAAATAGCGCTTTGTACTTCGATAATGTTACCTGTATGTATCCAGCGTCCTACCTGCTTTTCTGTTACTTCCGGTTCGTCTTCTTCCGCTCCTTCGTTAATCAGCAGCGCAAGCAGCCATTTTGTGTTTTTAATCCAGTCTTTGTTATCCTGGTTAAATACTTCCGCCAGCTTGTCATATCCCCCAAATTTATCCTGGATTTCGTCCAGGGCGTTAAGGGAAAACAATAAATGGCGTTCCCTGCCGCCTACTTCAATAGCATATCTACCGTCTTTAATTGCACTCATATGTAAAAATTGGGCGCCCGCCCGTAGGCTGTGCCCTCTCCTTTCCTGTTAATTATGAACCGCTCGTACTTGCGCTTGCGGTTGTTTTCGGCTCTCTTACCTTCGTTAAGAAACTTTTTGCCACTTCGCTTGTTTCCAGGCCTGTGTAATCAGCTTTCCAGCGGCCATCATGGCGTTTAAAAAATTCGCCTTCAATTTCCGGCGTGTTAAACTGGATCGCTTCGCCCTTCGTTTGGAATTTCTCGTTAGGGATTTTAAACTTTGTTTTGTAAAGCCAAATATAACGATACTTTCCGCCCGTCTTCTTCGCCCGGAAGCCTACGGCCACGTATGGCGGTTCGTCATCAGCGCCGCCATAAATTACCTTGTCGTCGTCTACTTCCTGGCCTAACAATGTTGCTACGTCTTCGGTTTCCAGGTCTTTAATACCCAGCTTTAAGGCGCCTTTTACAAACTCCTTTACGCTTTCGCTTACCGCGTCGTCGGCGTATAAGGTGCCTTCCGCAGTTGTTACGGATAAATCAGCCGTCATAACTTCGGCCAACTTTTTAGGCGTTCCGTATGTAGGTACGCTGTTTTCGCCTTCTGTAATGGTGGCGTATACCAAATCTTTTAAACCTATTGTCATGGCTCTTTACTCCTTTATAATTTGTGTCGTTATTGGTACAATCCAGTACCCTGTTGCTTCTTCGTAGCTTTCCTGGTCTACACTCGTAACGCTGTATCCTGCTGCCCGTAGGTTCTTTACTGTTGTATCTACCAGGGCTTCAAAATCGCACTTCGTAATAATTCTTACTAAATACGTTTCTGCTTCTTCTTTTACTTCGTCGTCCGCTACTAATGCGGGCTGCCTGGTAATCCGTTGGAAGGTGTAATATGTTCCTGGCTTTTCCTGCCCTTTTTTCACTTTCCAAACCAGGCGCGCGGCCGGGTGGCCGCTCTGTTCTAAAACCTCTTTAATTTTAGCCATTGTTTACCCCCTGCCAAACTTCGTACATGGCGTCTGTTGTCTGCTGGTGGGCTTTTTCGTTCGCCGCTGTCATATATGGCCGCGCAGGTATTTTACTGGTTCCATATTGCGCTATAAAGCCAATAGTTGCATAACGTACGTTGCTTTTATCTCCCTTGCGGTCGTTTCCGTGTTTGGCTTTACCCTGCGGGTATACCTCTACGTAGCGTTCCGTATCGTCCCCCTTTACTGGGGTTGCTTTTATTGACTGAATAAAGCCCGTTGTTTCCTTTATCCCCATTGCCGCCGCTTCGTCCTGCTGCGCCTTTATAAGCACATTGGCGCCCGCTTCCAGCATTAAGGGTACTGCCTTTGTGGCTGCTTCTTCCATTCGTAAAAATTTCTGTGTTACTTCTTCCAGGCCTACGGTTGTAAACTCTCCCATATTACCCCCCTTCCTGGTCTTCTTTCTCGACTGTTGGAAGGTCTGTTAATGTCAGTTCTATTACGTCGCTGTCCGGCGGCTCGTAGGTCTTAAGCACGCTGTAGCGCTTGCCCTCAAACTCTACCAGTGCTTCCCCGGCGTAGTCTATACAATGTACTTCTACTTTTGCTTCTACCTGTTTGCCCGCCTGCTGCGCCTTGTAATATTCCCCCTGGCTTATGCTTCGCTTATTGCAAAATACCAGGCGTTTGCTTTCCTGCGTCGGATTATCGAACCCGTTTTCGTTGGTCTTTTCGATCGGTTCGGTTTCGGTAATCAATGTAATTTCGTTACACCACTTCGCCACCTTCTACCGCCCCTTCCTGTTCCATTGTTCCAGTGTCCGTATTTCCCGGTACCGTTTGGTATTCTTCCATAAGGGATAACGCAATTTTTAAGCTGTCGTAAGACTGCCTAAACTGCTGCGCCTTGTCGCTGTATCCAAATTCCGCCTTGCAGTAGATTGTAATAGCCCGGATAATAAGCGCGTCGCTTTCGTCCAGGTTATTTACACCCACCTGCTGTAAATCGCGCTTGCACGCTTCTATACAGTCGTTAATTTCGTCGGTAATGGTCTGCGCCTGGCTGCTAATCCTTAATGCGCCCCTTATCTTTTCTGTTAATTTCGTTGCCATACACTCCCTGCCTTTCATCAATAACGGGCTACGTGTTTCCGTAGCCCGTGTTATTGGTTACTGATTAGCTGGACGCCTTTTTCTTAAGGGTTACAAGGCTGTTTTTGTCTACTACCTTACCGTCGGCAAGCATAACGCCCTTTGTTACCATGTCGTCGGTGTCGTTGTCTTCGTACTTCTTTACTCCCATTGCGTAGTTAGTGTTAAGTACGTAATCCTTAAAGTTGAATACGAACGCTACTACGTCCCCAGTGCTTGCAGCGTCGAAGCTGTTAAGGTAATCGCAGCATACTACAGGTCTACCCAGTAATACGCGTTCCGGCTTGCCAGCAATGCCGTAGTTTACGCGTGCAATAGGCTGCCCCTGCTGGTCTGTCATGCCAATAAAGCCCATGAATGTAGCTTTAGACATACACCATACTGCGCCTGCTTCGTACGCCTGCGGTAATGCGCCTTCTACCTTCACAATGTCAGCGTATGCCAGCTTTGCGGTTTCGATTGCCTGGCCTGTTGCTGGTGTTTCCTTAATGATACCCTTCGGCTGGCCTGTACCTGTACCGGAAATAATGGCCTGTTCTAACGCTTTTGTCATTGCTTCCACAATGTTGTTAATTAACAATGTTTCAAACGCAGACATAGCCATGTTTTCTACTTCCAAAGATACAGCAACGGCGCAACGTAATTTGTGATATGCAAAAGTTACCATACCGTCCTTTGCTGCGGTCTTCTTCTGTTTGTCGCTTCCTACGCCTTCGGCTACCCATGTTGCAGTAGGCTTAACGCTGGATACAGGGATAGCAACGCCGCCCTTGTATGCAGTTCTTGTAACAAGCGCCAAAATCATACCTGTACTTTCCAGCTTTTCTACGATCTGATTAAGTACGGTAGTAGGAATTACGGCGCCTACGTCTGTGGTCTTTGTTACGGCGTCGGCTCTGTACTCTGTAGGAATTGCGGTACCTCTTACCACATAATCCATAAACGCCTTGCGGTACTGCATGGTTGCGTACTTATCGTCGCTTGTTTCCTGGCTGCCGCCTGCTGCCGGGAAGGAACGCAATACAGTAGGTGCCCCCTGGCCTGCTACTGCCTGGCCTGCTGCTACTGCTGCCAAAATTCTGTTACGCTGTTCCTGTGTGCCTGCTGCTGCCTGTAGCTGGCTTCTTTCTTCCTGTAAAGCTGCTACCTCTGTTTCCAGGGCTGTTAATTCGTCTGCGGTCATTTCCGCGCCCCTGGTTGTGATCTCTGTGTTAATTTCTGCTAATCTTGCTTCGATTTCCTGTAAAGTGCGCATAATGTTTCTTTCTCCTTTTTCTTTTTTTGAATTTTTATAGCATTGTTCTTAACTTTAGTAACTTTGCCCGGCGTTCCAGGTACTCCGCCTGTATTTGCTCGTAACTCCGCGTAGCAAAATTCCGCGCACTTATTTCTGTTTCTTCGTTAGCAGGCCTACTAACTGCGGAAACGTCATAAACTTTTTTTATTTCCAAAACGTCCCTTGTAATGGTTCTTGCTTTGCGGTCTTCCGTAATGCTGTCTTTTGCGACTACGAACGCCCAGGACATTTTAGTAACTAATTCTGCTTCTATATCCTGGTACAGTCCGCGCGCTGCGTCGGTTCTTCCCAGGTCAGCACAAACAAAAAGCCCCACATTATCCGGCTGGATAATAAGGGACTTGGTTTTACCCGTTCTTGCGAATACTCGCCCGGTATGGTCGTACTGCATAATAACGTCTGTCATGTCTGCGCCGTCCAGCGCGTGCCTGTCGATACGCTCGTAATACTTCCACCCGTCCGAAAACTCAAATAATAAATAAGGACTATCAAACGTAGTCGCGTAACCTTCTACGTAATAGTCCGTCTGTATGCGCTTTGCTGCTGCCGCTACTGATAACGGCGCCGCCAGCGCTCTGTATTCTCTTTCTTTTACTACTGGCATTTCGATACACCCCTTTTCTATTCCTGGTTGCCTTCCAGGTCGCCCCCGGTTCCCGGTTTCGGTTCTGTTGGTTCTGCTGGTTCTTCATAAGTTGGCTGCTTCGGTGTCCCGTCTTTGTTTAGCTGGGATACTTCGGTATACTCTTTTCGTATGTAGTACTTGTCCCCGTCTTCTACGTGTGCCATGTTCCATATATCCATAACGCCGTTACGGTTTAGTAATGCCCTATCAAATAACTGCGTAGATACTTGCAGTTTTGTGGCGTTGCTGGCGTACTGCAAACGGTTGGCCGTCCAGGTAATCATATTGCTGCGGTTTATTTCGTTCTGCGTGTAGGTCATGTTTGACATAACAATAGACAGCATAATAGCGAATGGCTCTATTTTCCCTTCGTAATACGCGTTCCATATATTTTCATCGTATTTGTTCGTCAAAATTTCCATGTTGGTGCTAAAGTGAATAAACACATTTTCGTTAATTTGCTGCATTTGCAGCGCATTAACTGTATACGGCTTGCTGTCTACCTGTTTCAGTTCGCTAAACTTTCCGTCGTAAATAATCATGCCGCTTTTGTTGTCTTCGCTTAAGTTGTCCGCCGTGAAGCGTTCGCGCTCTTTTTTAATATCTTCCGGTTTTAGCATATTTGCTACTTTTGCCAGGAAGCGAATATTAGCGCTATTCTTTACCGCGTTAATAATTCCTTCGTTTTGTGTGTGTAATAGCTGCATGGTGGGTTTTAATACCCTGTTGTCTTCTCCGAAAAGGTCGTCACTATACTGGTACTGCGTCATAATTCCCACGCGGTCGAACTCTATAGCTGCAAACTCCCCATTTGCAAACTGATAACGCAAATAAATAATGCCGCCAGCTTCTACAATCTCGCAGCGCTGCGGCAATATAGGGTAATAACCTATAAGGCGGCCTAACTGGTCTTCTACTGGGACTATGAATACGTTATTATCCACTTCCCATATTGTCGCAACCCTGTAAAGGAATTGCGGCGTACTCATAAAAAAGTTAGGCTTAAATTGTAATATCTTTTCCAGGTATGGTTTAGCGCTGCCGCTAATTTCCGGCTTTAGCTTGCTGCACATTGTAGCAAATCTATGTACCGCTGCCCTGGTTAAATCCATTTCATACAGGCCGCCGCTGTATGTTGTAAATACCGGACTGTATCCGTTTAGCATTTTGAAATAGTTGTCTATAACTATTTGCTTTTTGCTTTTGAATAAATAGTCTTTAAGGCTCGTTTTTCTCACTCCCTTCTACGCTGCATTTTTCAGCAGTTCGCCTATTTCGTCATAATATTTTTGTCGTACCGTCATTGCGTCGATAACGGATACGAAGCCGTCTATATGGGCGCGGCGTTCAATCTTTACAGGCCTAAATTTTCGCGTTTCCATATTCTGCTTAAGCGCCACGTTAAGGAAGTGGCCTTTAAGCAGGTTGTTATTGCATATCTTAAAATTACCGTCTTTAATTATTCCTTCAAACTCTCGTATAACCGGGGTTAGGTTCTCTCCCTGGAAAACGTCGTCTGTATGGAAGCCATAGCCGGACAGGTCGTTAATAAGATACTGGGCGCTGTATCTGTCGTATCCGATTTTCAGCGTACGTATTTCGTATTCTTCCAGCAGCATTACAAACCAGTTGTAAACGTCCCTGTAGTCTACGTAATTTTCGCCCGATAATGTTAATACGCCCTTCTTTACGAAAATGTCGTATGCTATGCCGTCCGTGGCCGTTAATGCTTCTATGCGGCCGTGTGGCATAAAGAATTGGCAGAATGAGTATAAAACGCCGTCCCGCTCGATAATTACGCAGGCCGCCGTTAGGTCTGTTGTTTGTGATAGGTCTATACCGCCTACAGCGTAGCAGCCCCGGAAGTCTTCTAATGTATACGGCGTTTCCTTTCCGTCTATCGTCTTTACTGCCGTTGCCTTTTCTACTACCTGGCTTTCTAGCCATGCAATACTACTATTCTGTTTAATGTTACAGTACTTGCATAAGAACTCTGCGCGCTTACTTAAGCTGCCTTCCGCTACCGCTATTTCTTCCCGGAAGAAGTCGGCCGTAACAGATACGCCCATATTAGGGTTAGCCTTCTTAAGTTCTTCTATGTCGTTCCACTTCTCTACGTCGTCTATCATGTAAAGCAGCGGCAGTAATCGTTTTTCTTTACTGCTGCCCTTAAGGAACTGCGTAGAACGCTTCATAAGTTCGTCGTATATGCTGTCGTTTACATATCCGGCCGTACTGATTGACAAAATAATAGGCTGGCGCCTTGCACCTAACGCAGATTTCATTACTTCATACTGTTTTAATCCGCCGTCCCCGCTCCATGCTGCTATTTCATCACATACAACTAACTGCGGGTTAAATCCGTCGGACTTCTTCGCGTTAAATGCGATCGGCTTTATTACTGTGTTGGTTTCTGCTATGTATATGTCGCTGCGTCGTTTCTTGGCTTCCGCCTTTAGTTCTTCTTCGCTATTTACCATTTGGTAAAAACCGTCATATACTAACGCTGCCTGGTCTAATTTTGGCGCCAGGCAATAGATTTCCTGGCCGTATTCCGGTTCCAGGTATGCCATATATGCGATAATGGCCGACGCAAAAAGCGACTTACCATTTTTACGCCCAATTACTATAAAAACTTCACGAAAAATACGTATATTTTGTTCATCAACGCAGCCAAAAATAATAGAAATTGCCGCCTTTTGCCATAATTCTAGCTTTAATAAATCGTTGCGGCCTTTGCTATGGTGGCAATAATTTTCTATAAACTTAATGGCCTTGTTTGCCTTTTTCGCATTAAAAAAATAGTCGCCTGCTTCTAGTGCATTTACGACTATTTCGTATATTGTTTTTATCCATTTTCCTACTACAATTTCGCCGCTGCATATCTTTGCGTAGTACTCATAAATATAATTTTTGTACGGTACCAATTATTCTTCACGAAGCAGCGCCAGGCCGCTTTTTTTCTTCTTTGGTGCTGCTGGTGCCAGTTCCGCTAAAGTCTTAATAATTGCGGTGTAATTCTTTATCATGGTGTTGTATACGTCCACTTCCGGGGACTTCTTCGTACCGTACTGGTTTTCCCCGTTCTTGTACTCGCATACGCAGCCTTCTTCTTCAATTACTTTCTGCAATTCCTCTAGTTCAACGTGCATAAAAGCAGCCTTTTGTATCAGCGGCATTACAACCTTTTTCTTATTCTCATCTAAATCCTTGAAAACGCCTTTAAGTCGGGTATTTTCCGACTTAATCCGCTGTTCTTTTGTCTTTTCTTTGCTTTTCGCCATAAAATACCTTCCTTTCCGGTACACCCCACCCCCTACACCACGTACGCGCGCGCCCGCGGGGTATTTTTGTAGTATCCCCCTCGGTATTCGTCCCCTTAATTTTTTTCGGACGATAGGGGGGTATATGCTATGTTGCCTTCTTCGTCGAAGCTGTAACGTAGCTTCGGTTTTTTCTTGTGGTGTTCCTTGTTGTGGCAATCCTGGCATAACGCTTCTAGGTTGTCCCAGCATAGCGTTATGTATGGGTTGTTTATATTCTCCCTGGTTATCCATGTCCTGTGGTGGCATATCTTTGCTGGTTCCCCGCAGCGTTCGCATATATTGTTTTGGCTTTCTAAGTATGCGTCCCTGCATTGTTCCCAGGACTTCGACAAGTAGAACGCTTCCGCCCACTTCTTCATAGCTTCCCTTCTTTCTTTCCTGGCGCCCTTGGTTTCATGCGCCAGGTTGGAGGTATAAAACAAAATAGTAGCAGGCTTCCGTTGTCGGCTTCTCGCTACTATCTTCATGCTATCATAATACCACTTCAATGCCACCACAAAAACCCCAGCTTTTTACCACGTTTTCCCCGTGGCTCCGGTAGTAGCTTTACATACCCAGGGAGAGGTACGCAGCCTTCTTCTATCTGTTCTTTTAACTGCTGCCGTATGCGCTGCATATCTTCCGCCTTTAATACCGTGTCTACCTGGAATATATAAACCTTGTCTTTTTCCGTAATGGTTATCTTATTGTCTTTCATCTTCCAGCCCCCATAACAGTACGGACATTTCGTTAATGATACCAGTTACCCAGCGTCGTGGCGTGTTCTTGCCTAACTTCTCGCCTGTGTCCTGCTCTACCTGGTCTATGATCTGTTCGTAGTTCATGCCCTGCATAAAATACATATCGAATACCTGGTATTCCAATTCCCGGCCTGCTGCCTTCCTGCGCCTTGCCATTTCTTCTATGGCCTTGTCTATATTGGCTGTCATAAGCAGGGTTTTAAACCTGGTGCGCCGCACGCTGCGTAAGTAGGTTTCCTGTTGTTCTTCCGTCATTCCTTCAAGTTCTAACTGTGTCCCTTCGCTTACCGCATTTTCGATATGGAAAACGGCGTCACGGTAGCAGCGCATAAGGCTAAACGTATCATGGTATTTATTTTTCTTTTTCTCTTTCGCTTCTTCTTTCCGCAGTTCCTTAATGGCTTCTTTTGCTGCTGCCTGTAACATAGCCTGTAACTTGTCTTCGGGAACGGTAATATACTTTGCCCCTTCTTTTTCTTCGGTTTCTGCTTGTGTAATTTCTGCCACGTTTTCCATATTTCTTAAATCCCCTTTCTTTTCAGCTAAACGGTAATTCTTCGTCGATACCGTCCGGGATATTCATAAACCCGTTGTCGTCTGTTGCTGGTTGTGACTGGTTCCCCTGCCTTGCTTCGGCTTCCGCTTTGCTTTCTCCGAACCCTAAAGAATTTGCCAGCACTTCGGTGTAGTACACTTCCCGGCCGTCCTTCGTGTAATGTCCTGTCTTAATCTTTCCTGTTACCTCTACTTTGCTGCCCTTGCTTAACCACTTTTCTGCCCATTCTGCCGTACGCCCCAGGCATTTAATTTTAATAAAATCTGCCCCGCCCGCGTCGTCTACGGCAAGTGTAAAGCGCGTAATTGCTACGCTGTTATCCTGGCCGCCGTACCTGGTTGTGGGCGCCTTCGTCAGACGCCCTGTTAATCCTACTGTATTCATTTCTTTGCTTCCCCCTTCTTTACCTGTCCTTCTACGTACTCTACTAAGTGCTGTTCTTGGTTGCTTCTTCGCTGGTTCGTAAATGCCGGAACTTCTAATACCTTTGCTTCTTCCTTCTTTCGTTCCTTTGCCTTGTCCTTTTGTGCCATTTTGCATAACGCATAAAGTGTTACGCAAATAATGAACGTGATTAGTACCGCTGTTAAGTTAATTGTTGCCTGCATGGTTAATACCCCCTTTTATCAATGCCTTGTAAAAGCTGCTGTTTTAATGTTTCGTCCGTTACTACGTATGCCGTTGTTGTTTCTACGGCCTGGCTTATAATTACTTCCACTTCTTCCCGGCTAAACTGCTTTCTAATGGCTGCTGCCGTGGCTGCATTTGCTATTACTAACGCCTGCTGCCGCTGCTTGCTCATTGTAGCCGCTGCCTGTAGTTTTTTAATTGCCGCATTTATTCCCTGCGGTGTTATCTGTCCTGCTGCCGTGTAGTCCTGTATTATCTTCTGTTCCTGGTGCTGTACTTCCTGCTTTGTCGCCCTCTCTATTTTCTTTCGCATCGCCTGTATGTAATCCATTTTGCCCGTTTCTCCTTATCTTCCTTGCCAGTTCTTTTGTGCTTTCGTCCATGTCTGAATTTTCCAGGAAGCTGTTAAAATCTTCTTCCGGCATGGTCTGTATTCTTGTTGCTGTTTCCCGTGACAGCCTTGCCATATCTTCCACGGCTTTGCGTATTGCCGAAATAATGGCGCGTGTTGCTTCCGCTATTCCGTCCATTGCCCTGGCCACGATCTTGCCCCACTCTTTGCCGTAGTATTTTGCTTCGGTCTTTGGTGGGTTATGGCCGTACTTTTTCTTGTAGGCCTTCTTTTTCTGCCGTCTATTCATGCTTTAACCTCTCTAACAGTTTGCGGCGTCGCGCTCTTGCCAGGCGTGCCCTTGCTCTGTCTTTCTTTCTGTGATTTCTTCCGGTGCTCTTCCGGTACGGTTTTATATCTACCAGTAGCGGCATCTCTTTTACTGCTGCCAGGTCTGCCCTGTATATAACCCGCTGCAAATCCGTCCCGATATAGTGCGCTACTGTACAACGTTCTGCATATTCTTCGTCGCACTCCGAATACGGGTATTCTTCCCTTGTAACTTTAATTGCTATTCTTGCCCCGCTAAAAATTGCTCTTTCCAGTACTTGTAGAAGTTCTTCTCTTGCCGTCTTTTCTATTGCCGCCTTTATCACTGGCTCTTTATTATCCACTATGCAAGTAACGCCGTATCTCTCATTGCTTTCCATTTTTCCCTGCTCCTTCTAGGTCGTTAATGTTCATTTGTCCCGGTAATTGTTCTTGCTGCGGTTCCCGTCCCGGTTCTTCGCCTTTTGCCCTGGCTTCCAACCTAAATAAAATGCCTTGCAGTTCGGTTACGTCGTCTACGTCCATTATGTCTACGTGATACATAAGGCTGCGTACTGTATATATGCCCCATTCTCTATTTTTCCAGGCGTCGCGATTCTCCGGAAGGCCTACAATTAGCTGGCTTTCGGTGTCCGTTTCGGACACGTTGGAAGCGTTGGCCTTATCTTCTACATAGCGCTTTAATTCCCTGGCGTTTTCTGCTTCAATTTCTGCCTGCGCCTGCTTGTCTGCTGCGTCTGCTATAGCTGCCTGGGCGTCTATTTCTGCCTTTTCGGCGTCTTCCGCTGCCTTGTCTGCTTTGTCCTGGGCTTTTGCTGCTATTTTCTCCGCTACTTTTTTGGCTATTTCCTTCGTTTTCACGTTTTCGCCTGCTGCCGCCCTGGCTGCTATGGCCTGCTGTTCTTCCGGTGGTAGCTTCGCAGCTTCGTACGCTGCGCTTATGCCTATTTTGCCTTCTTTGAATTGCTCTTTAATTTCCGGTTCTGCGTTATTGTTGATTTTCTCAATGCGCGCCATATTTGTGGGCTTCTCTCCCAGGATTTCGCCTACCAGGTCGCGTACGCGTCCTTCTATCGTGATTTCCCCGGCGTCCCTTGCTGCTTCTAATGCTGCCTTTAACCTGGCCGCAAGTTCCGTTTTCTCGTAGTCTGTTAATTCCTGGGTATATCCGTTCCCGGCCAGTAACGCCAGTTCGTACATGATTTCCGACATATCCCGGTAAAAGTAACGGACTTTCTCGTATTCCTTGTACCCGCGTTCCAGGTTGTAAATGTTCGCCAGGTTTCGGCGGTGTCCGTCGATTATGCGGTATTCCCCGTTTACCCTGGCTAATACTGTCGGCTGCTCCTGTCCTACCAGTAAAAAACTGTCTGCCAGCTTGTCTATATCCTTACACTCCTGGCGCGTATTCTTTGGCGCTTCCTTCACTTCGTACGGGCTTAAGTATATTTCCTTGTATTCTGTCCCGGCTGTTGTGCCTGCTGCCGCCCTGGCTTTATTGTTCATCATGTCTAAAATGTTAAATGCTGCCATTTTCCTGTACCCCCTTTATATTCTAAATAGGCTTTTTGGTATTCCGGTTGCCTTTGTTATTTCTGCTGCCTGCTGCCTCTGTAAATATTCCCTGTATTCTTTTTCACAGGTAATTACTGCGCGTGTCTGTATTCCTGCATTGTCTAAAATTGCTTTGGTTTCCAATAATTGTTCGCAGTAAATATGTTCGCGGCGGCCGTGGCGCCTGTATTGCCTAAAATCTATAGGCGGCAACTCTGTTTGCGATAATTCCCGTAGTATCTTGGCTGTTGTTTCTCCGTACTGCCTAAATGCGCCCTTTTCTATGTACGTCTTTTGCCAAAAGAATAATTTATAGCCTAACGCTTTTTCTACGGCTGTTATCCAGGCTTCTAATTTTTCGTCCATTAGTGGCATTTCTCTGTATGGGTTTAATTTATACTGTTCCATTCTGTGCCCCCTGTTCTGTTAATACCTGGTATTCTGTTACGAACTTCTTATAGTCCCGCGCCGTCCAGCTTCGTGGCTTGTACTCCGTAATTGTCTTTCCAAAAAACGTACTTTCTGCTGCTGCCTTGCCATACCAAATAACGGTATTAAACAGTTTGTAGCCTTTTTCGTGCAACCATTCCAGGCCTGCCCGGTTTGCGTCGTCATTCTGCCACATAGTAACCAGGGCGCCAGCAAATTGCAGCTTGCTGTTGATCTGCTTCATTCCTTCCACCTGGTCTATGATCGTGTCTAATCCTTCCAGCGCCCAGGCGTCCACCTTCGTAGGTACTATTACGTCGTCAGATACAGCCAGGGCGTTAATTACGTTTAATCCTAAATCCGGCGGGTTGTCGATAATAACGTAATCGTACGTCTTTTCCGGCTCTAACGGGTATGCCTGTAATAATGGCTTAAACCGTTCTACCTGGTCGGCGTCTGCTGCTACTGTTAAATCGTTTGTGGCCTGCAATAGTGACATATTGGCCGGTATAATATCCAGCCCGGCATATCCCGGCAATACTACCCGCAGGTCGTTAATGCTTTTATACCAGCCGCGTAACAGTTTTGCGCTGCCGCTCTCTACGTCGTCCTGGTATACTCCAAACAACTTAGATAAATTCCCTTGCTTGTCATTGTCTACAAGCAGTACGCTTTTACCCTGGTTGTTTAGTATGTGTGCCATGTTGGCCGCTGTGAAGGTTTTACCTACGCCACCCTTAAGGTTGATAATGCTAATTACTCTCATATTTTCCGCCTTTCTTTCGCTCCGTTGAACCTAGCGAATATAAATTTATTTTTTACGCCTGCTGCCAGGTCGTATTTTACGTTGCTGGTAATAATGTGTCCTGGTCTGCGTATTCTGCTGCCCGCTTCATTCCTTCCCGCATTGTTTTTAATGCCAGGTAGTAGGTTCCTTCCTTTGGTGTACTTTTTGTCTTAAGCGGCTGCGCTTCCGGCTCCGCTCCGTCCAGGTATACGCTTAATGTCTGTACTGCTGCCTGCCAGCCCACACATACCAGTGCTAAATATCCCTGGTTATCCACTTCCTGTAAAAAATCAATTTGCGACTGTTCCAGGCTTCCGCCCGGTGCCTTTAGTTCCACGTATAAGCCGTGGTACCCTGCGCTGGCTACTGGTAAAACCAGGTCGGAAATACCAGCCTTTACGCCCTGGCGTTTTAATGCCCTGGCTGTGGCTGCGTCACGCTTCCCGCCGTTTGGCACATGGTACAGTAATTTTAATTCCGGGTACCTTCCCCGGTTGTAATCGCACCAGCTAAATATTGCTTCCTGGTGCCCGCTTTCGTCTGATACTCTAAAATTACGCATTTTTTAACTGTCCTTCCCTTCCCCGTCTTCCGGTCTTTCCTGCTGCCATTCTTCCCATGCGTGTGCCTGGTTTAATGCCTGGGCTATTATGCCTACTGTGGCAGCGGCCAATATTACCAGCAGCATGGCGCCGCCCAGCAGCGCTAAAGTGATGTAAATTATTTTCATTTCCTACCTTCTCCCTTCTTTCATTCCAGCCGTACCATTCGGTAGCTTAAAAATCCGTACCCGTAAAATTCTTCGCTATGTACGCCTACCCTTACGCTGTCCTTGTCTATGTAGTAGCCCTTTATTGGCTTTGGCTCTGTATAATACTGGTTCCTGTCTTTGATTATCTTGTATTCCGGTTCCGGCCTTCGCAGGTTCTTGCTACAATTCCAGCGCTTGCCCTGTAATGCTTCGTCTGTCCCTACGGTCTTGTCTGTGTATTTTATGAGATATGCGGCCAGCTTACTGTAATCTCCGTTTGTGTCTAAAGGGTGGAAGTGTATTTTACTGTTTTGTGGGTATGCCTTCTTCCATGCTGCTTGTATTAACCTGGTGTCTATGTAATTAACTACTAAATGGTGGTGCCTGCTGCCCTTCTCTCCCACTTCCATAACGTGTACGTACTTTAGTTCCTGGCCTTGCTGTTTATATATCTTGCGCAGTTCCCTTAAAAATACGTCTGCGTCTTTTCTCATTTCTTCCCTGGTTCTGTATGGCTCCCCTTTTTTACGGATATAGCCAAAATCTATATGTAAATCCCCGTCCTGGTAATTCTCCGCCAGTAACAGGCGTAATGTTCGTTCTGCTTTCTTGGTGTTGGCCTTCTTTTGGGCTTCATTCGTTGGCCGTACCTTGTCGCCCCTTTTTATACCTGCCTTATGGTAACGGCTGGTATAATATCGGTCTACCTCTATGGTCTTACCCGCCTTTGTTACCCTCTCTACGTATGGCATTGTCTATAACCCCTTTTTGTCGGTTCGTTAATACTTTTATCAAGTGTTAAATGCGGGCTGTAACCCGCAGAATTATTGACAAAACGCCATTTTTTCGATATAATATTTTTGCTTAAATAAATATCGTATTTTTTAGCCCCGGCAGTCTTCCAAACTGCTGGGGCGTTTTCGTTTTGTCTACCCTTTATTTCGTCTGTCAAAGTACAGCAGAACGCGGCGGCGCATTTCATCAGACATAATATTAAGTTCTACCGCGCGTTCTTTTTCCGGCATTTGTGCCAGTTCTTCTAACCAGTCCTGGTATGTATCTATCCAGGCTTCCGTTTCTAAATCCCTGGCCTTTGCCTTCGCGATCAGCCTACGCCTTGCCTGGCGCTGCTCATGTGTCAGCATTGTTACAGGCCTGCGCCTAAATTCTGCATATTCCGCAGCCGTTAATACGATACTGTCCGGGAATATGTCTACATAGTGCTGCTGCCCGCAGCTTCCGCAGGTGTATACTTCGTCGTCCTTTAATGCTCTGTCTATGGGTTGGCCGCAGCGTAGGCACGTTCTGTACTTTTTCGTATGCCTTCCTGTAATCCGCTTTACTGCCATTTCCCTTTTAACCTCTCTAATTCTTCCTGGCGTGCTGCTGCCGCTGCGCAGGCTGCGTACGCTACTTGCGTATTTGCTGTTTCTTCCGCAATAACGTCCATGTTTACCAGTGCATAGGCGTAACCGTTAATACGGGCTACGTGTTCGTCTATTCCTTCTTGGGTGTTTATTTCCTTAAACTGGCGGATTAAGTCGCCCAGGGCTGCCATTGCTTCGGCTACCTGTTTTGCGTTGTGCGGCGTTACTTTCGCTTTAATCTGAATTTGTTTTACCTGCATACCTCTTTTATTCTCCTTCCGTTTCTGTTTCTTCCAGCTTACTGGCGCTTACTTCCCAGGTCGTAAACTCCTGTATGCCTTCCGGTGTCTTTTTGGTGTACGGCCTGCTTTGTATCCTGCCTTCTAAATACACTTCGCTGCCTTCCCGTAGTCCTGCTGCCTGTTCTGCCAGCTTTTCCCAGGTAATGCAAGGTATGTAACTGTAAAAGCCAGGTGTAAACGCCGAAGGAATACGTACGGTAATATCCGTAATATGCTTTCCTTTTGGTGTTTCTCTATATACTGGCTGCTTTGCTACGGTTCCCTTTATGTATGCTATGTTAATCTGCTGGCTGTTCTTTGGTACTGCTGCCAGGTATAAGCCCCATACAAAAAGCTGCGTACGTCCGGTTTCTTTGTCCTTATACGTCTGTACCCTGCCCGTTACTTCTACTGTACTGCCCGGCTGAAATCCCTTTATTATCTCTTCTGCGGTTAATTTTCCTGCTTTCTTTTCTATAATTACTTCCGGTTGTTGCCAATATTCTACCGGGTACAATGTTGTTGTAACTGTTTCCTCTGTTTCTGTTTCCCCTTCTTGCAGCAACACTAAAATACGGTCTATTGTTCCGCTATCGCGTTCCACGTCCACCCATAGCCTATATATGCCAAGACGGCCGTAGAGGTTGTTTCTTTTTTCCGGCTGCGATACCACTATTCCCGTTATTCCTACGGTGTTAATTTCCATGCTGTTATATCCCCCCTTACTCGTAGAACACGTCCGTATTCGGCGCCGCTTCATATTCCGCCGCTAAATCCATTTCCTTTACCCTGCTTTCCTGGTGCGTTATTTCCTGTACGCTGAAGCCCAGGCGCCCGTAATGCTTTTTAATAATGTCCTGGGCGTCTTCCAGGTCTTCCGGGTGTTCTTCCGGGTACGGTACCACTATAAAGCCGTCTGCTTCTTCCTGGTTTCTTCGGTCTATTAACTTAACCTTAAATCCCAACAAAAATAATAAATATTTGTTTTCCATTGTTTTGCCTCTCTTTCTCTATTTTGCTTTTCTTTTGCGGCCTGCTGGTGCTTCCCCAGCGTTTCCGCGGCTGGATAACTGCCGCCAGGCGCCTGGCCGTTCTTCTCATATCCCGGCGTTCTTGTGTTGAACTATGGCCAATGCGGCGGGGTGGATTTGAACCACCGACACCATAGGCATAACCAGGGCGCCCGCGTGGCTCCCTTAAGCGTCGCGCTACTGCGGTTATGCCCGTCCCTTTACCAAACTGGGGTACTGCCGCTTATGCCGGGCGTTTATCCCAACGCCCTGGCTAACATATCTTCGTACAATCCTTTGTATATTTCTTCTTCCCTTTTGGCTGCTGCCAGTTCTTCCCTTAACTCGCGGTCGTCTACCAGTTCTACGGTTCCCTGTACTGCTGCCGCCTTCTTTTCTTCTTCCAGTGCTGCTACGCGGTTTGTTGCTTCTTCCAGTTCTTCCGCCTTTTCCTTTAACTGCTGCCGTAGTTGGGCTATTTCATACTGTAGCCCGTCTATTTCCCTGTTGGCGTCCGTCGCCATGCTGTCTAACGGTGCTTCGTCGTCCGGTAATACCAGGGCTTCCGCTATGGCTCTGCGTAATTCGTAGTCTTCTTCTTCGGATAATGCCCGGACAAAATCTACCATTTTGTCGTAAAATACATAGCCCAGGCGGCCAGCGTCGGCGTGCATAATGTCGCGTGCCTTAATTGCTACTGCATTGCTGCCCGGCTCTGTATCCTGTAACATAACCGTAGCTGCATATCTCTCAAAACAGGCAAGTACAACTACCAGCCTGGTGCTGCCGTTGTTATCCACTTCCCATATTCCGCCTTTGTTGATCTCGTAATTATTCATATTCGTAGTACCCCCCCACTTCGTAAAATAGCCTTATAGGCCGTTACGTCCTTTATGCCGGACTTGTTATATAATAATTCCCTATCCATGCTTAAGCCCTTTGCTTTCGTAATATCTGTAACTCTCCGTCGATATTCCGGCCTACATATTCTGCCAGCCTATCCCGGCTTATGTTATAAGTCCAAATTGACGACATTTTAACCGCGGCACCTATTGGAAGCTGCCCCGTTTGCATACCAACGCGTACAAACTGCGGGGAAGCGCCAATAATGGCCGCTGCTTCTGTCGGTAATATCTTGTCTTCCTTCATGCCCTGCGCCTTCTTTCTGTTTCGTTCTTTGCCCGCTCTAACAGGCCTTTTACCTGATCTGCCGCCTGTTCGTATGCGTCCGCTTCGTCTTCCTGGGTTACTTTTAAAATGCGTTCGCCCTTCTTTTCGCCCTGGTACCTGTATATCTCTATTAACGCGTCGTCCTTCTCGTAAATGCTGCTATGTGTATGCAGGCGTAAATTGTCGTACTGTTGTAATTCCCGGTATGCTTCATAAAAGCTATGTAAAGCTGCTGTCCTTCTTTCGTCTTCCGTCATGTTCTGCCCCTTCCGGTGGGTACTGCCGCCGTAATCTCTCTTGCCTGTAAAGTGCTTTCCAGCCGTTCCGGCCTAACTGGCGCTTCCAGCACATATATTTACGGCGCTGTTCGTCGAACTCGGCCAGCTTCCTGCTTTCTTCTTCGTTGTTCCAAGCGGCTAACACCATGGACGGCGACATAATCCCGGCCAGCCAGTCCGCTGTTGTTCTGCATAGGCAGCGCGGAACGCGTGGGCGCCGCTTCGTCATATATTCCTGGTAAAATGGTTTCTTTCTTTTCATGGTGTGCCTTCCTGGTGTATAATCTGTCTATAATCTTGTAAAGGTGGTGTTACTATGTCCCGTACTGTTCTTCGTTTTAATGACGAAGAAATGGCCTGTTTATACGCTTCTGTGTATAATGAACTCTGCGGCCTGGAAGCGGAAATAGAAGACGGTACCACGGCGCCGGAAGAAGTCGAAAACGCCCAGCGCTCTATTGATACCTGCAAAAGTATACTTTCTAAAATAACTTCCACTTCCCCTAATGTTTCTTATCGTTTCCCGGATTAGTTCCGGTGCCCGCTTCCTGGCGGGCTTTTTTCTTTCTTTGGCAAGTAGTATAGTATCTGTCTTCTTTTACCTCTTTCCCGTGCTGCTCTACTCTTACTACATACGGCATAGTTTATCTTCCTTCCTGGCGGCTGTCGTTCCTTCTTCATAGGCTCCGCCTTCTTTCTTTGGCTTTGTATACCGTGTTGCTGCTTTTCGCATTAAAAACCAGCAAAAACCTGTTGGCTGTCTATACGCTCTCTAGCTGGCGTAACCGCTGCTATTTTTTCACGATACCCAGGCGGCCAGCTTTTCGCCTGCTGCCGTCCGCGTCGCAGGTGCCACCCTGCCACTATTGCGCCCTGTCGGTACTGCCCCGACTGCTCCGTAAGCCAATACGGCACTTTACTTTTAAGCTAAAGACGCATAACCGGGCGGGTTGTCCCGCCCTTTATTAAATTGCTGCTTTGTTCCTTTCGTTCATGCCTGCCGCCGCTGCTACATATCCCTGTACGAAAAAGGTTAATTTTTCCTGCTGCTGCGGTTCCAGGGTTGCTACCTCTGCCATAAGTGCCGCAAAGTCCTGGTTTTTCTCTGTTACTGGTCTTTCTACTGTTGTGTTGTTCATACTTACACCTTCTTTCTTGCAACTTACGGCGCATACTACCTTGTTGCTGTCTTCGGCTTCCTTCATCATTTTTTCTATTTCCGCTTTTTCCCGGTGGCCTGCTTCTTCTTCCTGTAACATGAAGTCTGCGAAGTAATATACAAGTTTCTGTGTTCTCTTAATGGCTTTCTTCCTGCCGTCCTCTGCTTCTTCCTTCTTGACTTCCTGGGCTTCTTCCGTTCCCTGTTCGCTGTCCTGTAATGTTCCGTCTAAACTTGCTTCCGCACTTTCTTTGTCAACGTAAATCCTTAATACGTCCGGTTCGTCAGCCAGGGCGAACGCTACAGGCTCGATCTGTAAGAAGTTTTCAGCCTGGGCGCGTTTCTTCTCGTTGAATACCTTTACTTCCTTTACCTTGCTACCATAAATTCTAATAATGCTTTCTACTGTTAATTTGCTCATGTTCTTTTCTCCTTTGCTTCGTCCGTGTTCCTCGGAAGTTTGGCGCCTTCCCAGGTGGTTTATGTGTACCTCTCTGTTGATTACGTATCTATCATACGATACTACGTATACATTGTCAACGCTTTTTTTAGTTTTTTGTTGATTAAGTATACAAGGCGTGCTATTATGATGTTGCGAATAAAAAAGAAAGGGGGTTTTACTTATGAATGAACGTGTAAAACAGCTTCGCGAAGCGCTCGGACTTTCCCAGGAAGCATTAGGCGCCCGCGTCGGTGTTACCCGTGGTTCTATTAGTAGACTGGAAAGCGGCACGAATAACGTAACGCCTGCTATGGTTATTTCATTGTGCAGGGAATTTAACGTAAATGAAGAATGGTTAAGAAATGGTACCGGGGAAATGTTTAATAGCTTATCCCAGGAAGAAGAATTAGCCTACATAGTCGGCCAGGCGTTGCCGCAGGCGGACGATTACGTAAAAGACACTTTTATAGCGCTTGGCCGTCTGTCCCAGGAATTTACAGCAGACGACTGGAAAGTAGTAAAACGGTTCGTAGACGCTTTGGCCGGAAAGGTGGAATAAATGGACTTTTCAAGTAAAAAGCCTTCGGAAGTAAAATTTTCTGCTAATGCAGTTTTCCCAAACAGAAGGCCTATTAAAATCTATGGCGTTGAAAACTGGAACCCCACGCGTGCGGAACTTGGATATGATGAAATAAAAAAGCAGCTTTCTAGCTGCTTAATATTCCCCGTATAAACTGGTATATGATTTTCAGTTTTTCAAGGTCGTTTACTTGGGCTAATAGTTCGGCAATTTCCCGGCGTAGTCTTTGCATTATGTAATACCCCCTTTTGGTATGATGTAAAGCAATTATATATACGCCTGCTGCCGCTTTTCAATACTTCCGGCTCCCTTTTCCGATATATTGGAATAAAGCCCGTAAAGTATTGGCTATTTCCCCGAATTTGTTATACTACTTACGTACAGGTCGCAAATAGCGACGCCCAGGCCAACCGCCAGGCGTTCCATAGTGTCCAGGCGTGGCGATACTTGCCCGTTCTCGATCGCGTTTATTTCGCTTTTGCTTATTCCTGTACGGGCTTCTAACTGTACTAATGTTAATTGTTCCCTTTGCCGCACTTGCCATACTAAAATATCCATACTTATAGCCCCCTTATTCCTTTGTATGTAAAAATTATAAAGGCTGTAAGTACTTTCCTTTTACTGGTAAGTTTTGGTAATAGAAAGGACTTGTGTTTATGAAGATTAAAACTATTATTTTATTTGTTCTCGGCGTAGCCTTTGTTTGTACTATTCCTTCCGGCGGTGTCGGTGGTGCCATTGTTGCTATTGTCCTGGCAGTTCTTTGTTTCTACTTTGGCTGGCGTTCTTTGAAGAAGAGTAATACCGCGCCTGTTGCCGTACGGGTTCCGAACGACGCGCCAGTACAGGAAGTCCCCAAAGACGAACCATACGAATTTTTACGCATAAAGCTGGCAGGTGTTACCTTTAAGAACGGCCGCAAGTCCAGGCAGTCAATATTACGTGCTATAAAATTCCGTGACGGCGAATTTTCGGACGGCGTAGAACTGGAATTAAAACCATACGAATGGGAAGGGCAGCCCGCATACGGTGTATATGCCAACGGCCAGCAGATTGGTAACGTTCCTTCCGATAAGGTATCATACATTACTGAAAACAAAGGCCGTATTATTGGTTTTTCCGGCATAAATGTATACGGCGGCGGTCGTGATGAAGAAGGCCAGGCTAAAAACTTTGGCTGCGAAGTAATCTTAAAACTGAATAAATAGAATTAAAAATAGCCGCCCAGTGTTGGCGCACCGGACGGCTAAAAAGATACCCGATAAACACGCGGTTTATGTGTACCTCTACAAAGATCAATTATACCATAAGCCTGCGTATATTTGTAGGCTTATTTTTTATGCCTACGTTTAGAAAGTAGGTGTATTTTATGAAAATGCCAAACGGCTACGGCTCTGTTTATAAGTTATCTGGGAACCGCCGGAAGCCCTGGGCGGCCAGGGTAACGGACGGCTGGGTAAATGATACGAAAACAAAGAAAAGCAAACAAAAGTATAAATTTATCGGCTTCTATGAGACGCGCAAGGAAGCATTATTAGCCCTAGCAGACTATAACGCAAACCCGTACAATATCGACACGGCTAATATTACCTTCCAGGAAGTATACGAACGGTGGAACGCCGAACACTTCCCGACTGTATCGGAAAGTAACGTAAAGGGCTATAAAGCTGCCTTCCTGCTTTGTGCTCCGATCGCTGGCCGCAGGTTTGTAGATGTGAAATTAGACGACTTGCAGGCCTGCGCCGATAATTCCGGGAAGAACTACCCGACGTTACGCAAATATAAGGTACTTTTAGGCCTTATGTATAAATACGCTGTCATACATGAGATAATACCAAAGGAACGCAATACCGTGGAATATGTAAATATCAAGAAGGCCGGGAACCCGAACGCATACAACCGGGAACCATTCAGCAGCCAGGAAGTTGCCCGCGTGTGGGAAGTGAAGGACACAAATATATATTATACTGTCGTCCTGCTTTTAATTTATACCGGGTGCCGTATATCGGAACTGTTGGACTTGAAAAAGACGGAAGTAGACTTACCGGGGCGCTGCTTTAAGATACTGGAAGCAAAGACGACCGCAGGCATACGTACGGTACCCATTGCCGAAAAGGTCGTACCGTTCTTTGAATACTGGTTAAATCTTAACGACTGCGAATACCTGTTAAGCACTCCCGAAGGGGAACACTTCTTATACAGAAATTATTATGATAGTTACTGGTCGCCGCTTATGGAAACCTTAAGTATGAAGCACCGCCCGCATGATACGCGCCATACGTGCATATCCCTGCTGGCTGCTGCCGGGGTGGACGAACGCGTAATAAAAAAGATAGTAGGGCATAAAGGCCAGGGCGTCACGGAAACGGTGTATACTCACTTTGAACTTGCAGAACTTAAGGACGCCATAAACAAAATATAGGCCTAAAATTGTGTTACTTACGTGTTTCTTACGTGTTACTTACCGTTAAAATTTCATACTTTTTTATACTGTTTGAGAAGATACCCGAAAATGAAGAAAAACCCCGGAAATACTGGATATTTCCGGGGTTGTCTGTTTTCTTCTTCTCTCTGTGTAATTATCGCTTGCTGAACTGCGGTGCGCGACGAGCGGCTTTGAGGCCGTACTTCTTTCTTTCCTTCATACGAGGATCACGTGTCAGGAAGCCAGCTTTCTTCAGAACAGGTCTGAAGTCTGCATCTGCTTCCAGCAGTGCTCTTGCGATACCGTGACGGATTGCACCAGCCTGACCGGTGTAGCCGCCGCCCTTAACATTAACGAGAACGTCGAACTTGTCAGCTGTATCAGTAGCTGTCAGAGGCTGACGAACGATTACTTTCAGAGTTTCCAGACCGAAATACTCATCAATGCTTCTTTTATTGATTGTCACATTGCCGTTGCCGGGTACCAGGTATACTCTGGCAATGGAGCTTTTTCTTCTTCCAGTTCCGTAATATTTTGCTGCGTTAGCCATTTTCTAATTCCTCCTTTTCGATCCTTTAGTTAAAATGTCAGTACTTCAGGCTTCTGTGCCTCATGCTTGTGATCAGGACCAGCATAAACGTGAAGTTTGGTGAACATCTGTCTTCCTAAAGGTCCCTTGGGAAGCATTCCTTTCACTGCTAACTCAATAACCTGCTCAGGCTTCTTGTTCAGCTTTTCTCTCAGAGTTGCATCCTTCATACCGCCAACATAGTCGGAATGATGATAATAAATCTTCTGATCCAGCTTCTTGCCTGTTACATGGATCTTTTCTGCATTCACAACGATTACATAATCGCCGGTATCAACGTGAGGGGTGTACTCAGGCTTGTTCTTGCCTCTCAGTACTTTAGCTACTTCAGATGCCAGACGGCCAAGGGTCTTGCCCTCTGCGTCTACTACATACCATTTTCTATCAATTTTAGCCGGGTTAGCCATAAATGTTTTCATAGTGTACCTCCATACAATCTACAGGTCATTCGCTGCGCGTATCCGAACCGGGAATTGAACGAATACAGGTCTGTTTTTGATAAAATGCTTTTCCGGGGCAGGTAAAACATTTTCAGACCGCCACATTTGATAATTATATGCTACACAACCTCTTGTGTCAATCTTTTTTTATTAGATTTTTTCGCTATTTTACAACACTTTTCATGCAGTCACAAACCGGTCTTGCATTCCTGAAACCTTTCGTCCTGAAAATCCTTGCATCACAAAAACTCATACTCCACCAGCGTCAGTCCCCGTGCTGGGGCAGTCGGTCCGGCACAGCTTCTGTCACAGTGCTGGAGGATCTCTTTTATATGCTCCGGCGGGTATTTGCCGTTCCCGACCTCTATCAACGTTCCTGCAATGATCCGTACCATATTATAAAGAAATCCTGTACCGGTCACCCGGATCGTGATCAGGCTGCCCTCTTTTTTTACCGAAAGATCTGTGATCGTCCGAACCGTGGTCTCCGTCTGTGTATGAATACTGCAGAAGCTTTTGAAATCATGCTCTCCGATAAGATTTCCTGCTGCCGCATTCATCCTGTCTATATCAAGCTTTGTATAGGTAAAATGTGTATACAGGCGGCAGAGTGGATCCGGAAATTCGTCATTGAAAATCCGGTATTCATATGTTTTTTTACTGCTGCACTTACGCGGATGCCAGTGCGGTGAAACCTCATAGGATTTTCGAACCCGGATATCCTCCGGCAAACGCTGGTTCAATGCGTAGGAAAATTTATCCCCGGGCATCCGGACAGCGGTATCAAATACCGCGTAATTGCAGCGCGCATGAACACCGGAATCCGTACGACTCGCACCGGAAACCTCAATTGGTTCCTTTGTCAGGGCAGACAGCGCACGGTTTAACTCCGCTTCGATGGTATTGCCATTTTGCTGTATCTGCCACCCCTGATAATTTGTCCCGTCATATGCCACCACCAGACAAATGCGGCGCTTTTTTCGTATTTCCATCGTCTCCATTACAGAAGCACCCTCCCGATCAGAACCGCTGCCACCAGATAGGCAACCAGAACTCCATAGCCCATATAGTCCTGCTTTCGATAAACGAGCGGCTTCATCTTTGTCCTCCCCTCGCCGCCGCGGTAGCATCTGGCTTCCATCGCCATGGCAAGGTCATTTGCACGCCGAAACGCAGCGATAAACAGCGGCACTAACAAAGGAACCATCGCCTTTGCCCGCTGGATCAGACTTCCATTTTCAAAATCCGCGCCTCTCGCGATCTGTGCTTTCATGATCTTGTCTGTCTCTTCCAGCAAAATCGGGATAAAGCGCAGCGCGATGGACATCATCATGGAAACCTCGTGCACCGGCACCTTAAGCTTTTTAAGCGGATTCAACAGGCTTTCCAGGCCGTCCGTCAGATGATTCGGCGTAGTTGTCAGGGTCATCAGCGATGAACCGATGATCAGCATTACCAGACGAACTGCCATCTTGGATGCCATCTCAATGCCTTCCCATGTGATTTTCAACTTCCAGATCGTCACAGCCGGAGTTCCGGGAGTCAGAAAAAGGTTAAACACAACCGCAAAAAGCATCAGAAATACGATTGATTTCATACCTTTTACCATGAATTTAAAGGGCACATTCGATAACCGAATGCACAGTGCCAGAAACATTGCCGCCAGCAGATATCCCCATACGTTATTCACGACGAACAGGGAAATGATAAATGCAAGCGTCCCTACAAGCTTTACCCGACAGTCCAGCCTATGCAGCACGGAATCCGTCTGATAATATTGTCCAAGTGTAATATCCCTAATCATTTGCTGTTCTTCCTCACTGCCTGCAGAATCGTCTCCTTTGCTTCCTCAATCGTTGTCGCAGAAGGATCCACGTCAAAGCCATTGTCCTTTAGCTGGTGCAGAATATAGGTCACCTGCGGTGCGGCAAGTCCGACTGCCTCCAGCTCCTTTACATGGGAAAAAACCCGGTGCGGTACGTCATCGAACATCACCTTTCCCTTGTTCATCACAATAATGCGCTCCACATAATTCGCCACATCTTCCATGCTGTGGGAAACCAGCACCACGCTGATGCCTGTTTCCTTCTGCAAATGAGAAATTTGCCCTAATATTTCGTCCCTGCCCTTCGGATCAAGTCCTGCTGTCGGCTCATCCAGCACCAAAATATCCGGCTCCATTGCAAGCACACCTGCAATTGCCACTCTCCGTTTTTGTCCGCCGGAAAGCTCAAACGGGGACTGTCCGAAAAATTCTTCCGGAAAACCCACCAGCTCCAGTGCCTTTTTTGCACGCCGCTCGATCTCCCCCTGCTCCAACCCGAGGTTTTTGGGGCCATAGCAGACATCCGCAAATACATCCGTTTCAAACAGCTGATGCTCCGGATACTGAAAAACCAGCCCGACCTTGCTGCGCAGCGTCTTTCTCGAATAATCCTGAGCCCAGATATTTTCACCGTTAAAAAGAATCGTTCCCTCTGACGGCTTTAAAAGCCCGTTCAGATGCTGCACCAGCGTCGATTTTCCGGAACCGGTATGGCCGATCAGTCCGATAAACTGACCGTCCGGAATTTCCAGATTCACATCATCCAGTGCACGCACCAAAAGCTCCGTATCCGTTCCATATAAATAACTTACATGCTCCAGTTTTAATCCCATTGTTTCCTCACTTTACAGGCATTTGTCTGTTATCCGATACGCCTGTTTTACTGCCTGTACACAGCTTTTTTAACTCCTCCGTCAGCTCCTGTGCTGTCAGAATGCCATCCGGCAGCTTCAGTCCGCTCTTTTGCAGCTCATAGGCGAGCAATGTAACCTGCGGTACATCCAGACGCAAATGCTTCAACTGTTCCACCTGGGAAAAGATCTCCCGCGGCGTTCCCTGCATCACAACCTTGCCTTCATCCATTACAAACACCCGGTCGGCATAAATAACCTCTTCCATATAATGGGTAATCAGGATAATCGTGACATTTTCCACGTCATTCAGTGCACGAGCCGCCCTTATGACATCTTTGCGCCCGTTGGGATCCAGCATTGCCGTCGGCTCGTCCAGCACAATACATTTCGGATGCATCGCAAGCACGCCTGCGATGGAAACGCGCTGCTTCTGTCCGCCGGAAAGCTTGTTCGGAGAATATTTTCGATATTCATACATTCCGACTGCTTTTAAGCTTTCCTCCACTCGTTCCCAGATTTCCTTTGTCGGCACACCGAGGTTTTCCGGTCCGAAGCCAACATCCTCCTCCACGACCTGCCCGATGATCTGGTTGTCCGGATTCTGAAATACCATCCCGGCAGTGCTGCGCACATCCCAGGTATGGTTCTCATCTGCCGTATCCATGCCATCCACAACAATACAGCCCTCCGACGGCAGCAAAAGCGCATTAAAATGCTTCGCCAGCGTCGACTTGCCGGAACCGTTATGTCCCAGGATCGCAATAAATTCGCCCGGCTCCACCGAAAGATTTACATCCTTTACCGCTGGAACCTCTCCCTCCACATTGCCTTCCTCATCGTGACGGATATAATGATAACTTAAATGTTTCGTCTTTATAATGCTCATGTTTTCCTCTCATTTCTGAGCACGCTTTTTGCGCATGCCGAGTTTGTGTCAAGTGCACGCAGATACAAATCTCGAGCTTGAAAAATTTTATTTTTCAAGCTTCTTCCCGTCTGCACAAATGCCTGCTGTTTCAATGTTTCCAGAAAAATCGGGGTCAATCCTGTTCCATTTTAACAGCACACCTCCTGAATGGCAAGGACAATCCTGTTGCGGCTTTTTTATGCCTGCTGTATAATCATCCTGCGTACCGGGTTTTCAACCAACACCATCGGCATGATCCTTGTTGAAATTTTCTTCATTTCCGGCAAAATACACCCGTCCGCATAAACACTTTTATATAGGATTGAAGCATTCTTATGAAAAAACACTCTAATGATTTCGGAAACGACTCTGTACCGGGATTGGTTCTGCGAACCTCGATCCCCTTTATGTTCGCGCAGTTTGTCAACGTTCTTTACAGCATCGTTGATCGCATTTATATCGGAAATATCCCGCAGATCGGAGATGTTTCCCTGGCAGGCGCCGGCATCTGCGCGCCCGTCATCACGCTGCTTTCTTCTTTTGCAACACTGATCGGTATCGGAGGCTCCGTCCTGTTTTCGATGCGTCTCGGAGCAAAGGATCAGGAAAAAGCAAAAAATCTCCTTGGTACAAGCTTTTCCATGCTGCTCGTTTTTTCCGCTGCGCTTACCATTTTGTTTCTTTTGTTGAAAGCTCCGCTTCTTCAATGGTTCGGCGCAAGCCAAACAACATTTCCCTACGCCAATACCTACATGACGATTTATACACTCGGCACGTTCTTCGCCCTGCTGTCCATGGGCATGAACTATTTCATCACCGCGCAGGGATATCCGGGGCTTGGGATGGCAACAACCTTGATCGGTGCGGTTGTCAACATCGTACTGGATCCCGTATTTATCTTTCTGCTGCATATGAATATTGCAGGTGCTGCCCTCGCTACCGTCCTCGCGCAGTTGTCTTCCTGTGTTTTTGTCCTGCTGACGCTGAAACAGAAAAAAATGCCCATTCCCCTGACACTGGCACCGATCCGGCGTTCTACCGCAGTACGCATCCTGAAAATGGGCTTTTCTCCCTTTTTAATTCTTGCAACCGACAGCATGATCATCATTGCCCTAAATGCAGTCCTGCAGCATTTTGGCGGTCCGGAATACGGAGACACTCTCATCACCTGCGCAACCATCGTACAGAGCTACATGCTGCTCATCACCTCGCCGATGCTCGGCATCACCGGAGGCTCCCAGCCCCTCATCAGCTTCAACATGGGTGCCGGAAAGGTTGAGCGCATCCGCAAAATTGTACTTTGCGTCCTGCTTTTATGCATCGGTTTTACAACGTTTATGTTCCTGCTGTCCCGTTTTGTTCCGCAGTATTTTGTCCGAATTTTCACCCAAAACCCGGAATACTCATCTCTTTCTGTCTGGGGCATTCAGGTCTTTACCCTCGGCGTTATCCCTCTGAGCTTCCAGTATGTCTTTGTGGATGCCCTGACTGCCATGAGCCTGACAAAGCTGTCCCTGTTTTTATCCCTGCTGCGGAAAAGCGAGTATTTTGCAGCGACCTGTCTGCTTCCCCTCTTTTTCGCTGCAAGGATGTGCTTTTACGCGGAACCCATCGCAGACACGCTTTGCTTCTTCTCTTCCAGTCTTGCCTTCTTCCTGATCTATAAAAAATATCTCAAAGGAGAAGGACGTCTCTCACAGCTTCGCCTGTGAGGGCCGTCCTTGTAAAAAAGAATGTGCCTTGGCACATTCTCGCGCCGAGGCGCGGTTGCTTCGGC
>OIWN01000281.1_pt1 | contig 48887 bp, 40 predicted proteins | sample 1587591 | NCBI WGS metagenome assembly OIWN01 (sample SAMEA3888901, study PRJEB22519) | human gut metagenome | biome: human gut; feature: human-associated habitat; material: faeces | place: Denmark | collected 2010 | reverse complement strand
CCGGCGTGTCAGGGCGGGCAGCCCAGAAAGTGGCGGAAAAAATGGCTGCAGTGTCACGGCGTAAGCAGGTGCTGTGCGTGACGCATCTGCCGCAGTTGGCGGCGATGGCCGATGCGCATTTCCTGGTGGAAAAGGGAGAAGAGGGCGGCAGAACGTTTACCAGAATCACCTGCCTTTCCCGCGTGCAGCGTCGGAAAGAATTGGCTCGTATTACCGGCGGCGCACAGATTACGGACACATTGCTGCGTAGCGCAGAGGAAATGTTGGAGGATGCTGAGCAGTTCCGCGCCCGGCTGCATTGAAGAAAAAGAGTCCCGGCTGCCTCTATGGGCAACCGGGATTTGACATTCTTTTTTTCTTTTCCATATTTTTCCCTTGCTTTTTATGGGGCTTTCTGCTACCATAAAGCGGAATGAGGATGGAGGCGGAAGCAGATGAGTCGAAAGTCCGGAAAAGGAAACACGTTTTTGGGTATGGTGCTCCGTTTGTTTTCACTGTTCCATTTGAGGTTGCAATCGCTTTTATGTTCGGTTCATAAAGCGGTTGCTTTTTTTAGGGCTGCAGATACTGTGCGGCTTCTGGAACCATAAAAGGGGGAGTTTTATTAATGAAACAGCAAACAACCACACAACAGCCTATTTATGACGCCCGCACGCTGGGGCGGCCGAAAATGGCGATTCTGGGACTGCAGCATATGTTCGCCATGTTCGGCGCAACGATCCTTGTGCCAATTCTGACCGGGATCTATTTTTCGGAAAATGGTGCCTCTTATGGCCTGTCTATTCAGGTTACGCTGCTGTTTGCCGGCCTTGGCACACTGTTTTTCCATCTGTGCAGTAAATTTCAGATCCCTGCATTTTTGGGCTCATCCTTTGCATTTCTGGGTGGTTTTCAAACGATTGCAACACTGGATACCGGTATTTTTGCCGGCATGCCCATGAGTGAGCGCCTGCCCTATGCCTGCGGCGGCATTGTGGTGGCGGGTCTCATGTACCTGGTATTGGCGGCCATTATCAAAACGGTGGGCGTGTACCGTGTGATGCGCTTTCTGCCGCCGGTGGTCACCGGCCCGATTATCATCTGTATCGGTCTGACGCTGGCGCCGTCCGCCGTTTCCAACGCATCCAGCAACTGGTTTTTGGCGATTGTGGCGCTGGCCGTAATCATCATTTTCAATATTTGGGGCAAGGGAATGTTTAAAATCATTCCGATTCTTTTGGGTGTTCTGATTTCTTATGGCGTCGCGCTGGCGATGCATTTCATGGGGATGACGAATCCAGATGGTACGGCTATTCTGAATTTTACTGAAGTGGCGGCGGCCAGTTGGGTGGGGCTTCCGCCGGTGCAGCTGTGCAAATTTGATCTGACTGCTATTCTGGTCATGGCCCCGATTGCACTGGCCACAATGATGGAGCACATCGGTGATATGTCTGCGATTTCCGCTACGGTGGGGAAGAATTACCTGGCCAATCCCGGGCTTCACCGCACGCTGGTCGGCGATGGCATCGCCACGGCGATGGCTGCGCTGTTCGGCGGGCCTGCCAATACGACGTATGGCGAAAATACCGGCGTGCTGGTGCTTTCCAAGGTTTACGATCCTCGCGTCATCCGCTTGGCTGCGGTCTATGCAATTGCGCTCAGCTTTATTCCGAAATTTGCCGATGTGATTGGTTCCATGCCCAGCGCTATTATCGGCGGTGTCAGCTTTATGCTCTACGGTATGATTTCTGCCATTGGTGTGCGCAATGTGGTGGAGAGCAAGGTGGATTTCACCAAATCCCGCAATCTGATCATTGCAGCGGTAATTTTGGTGTGCGGCCTGGGCTTTTCTTCCGGCCTGACCTTTGTGGTGGCAGGTACGTCCATCACACTGACAGGACTGGCCGTGGCCGCGATTGCGGGCATCGTGCTCAACGCTATTCTGCCCGGCAACGATTATGTGTTCGGTGCAGATGATGAGGGAAATGGATCCGGAAATATGGGAACTTATGGCGAAGGTGCGGAGAAAAAGGATTGATTTTCTCCCTGTGCACTGAAATGATAAGGCGCGGGCTTGATGCCCGCCGCCTTATCGTTTTTGTCAGGGTACCGCTGCGTTCCGGGGCAAGCGTCAGTTTCGGTCAATGGTGGTCCGGCTGATGATCTCGTCCTGCACCTCTTTACACAGCTCTACAAAGAAAGCGGAATAATCAGCCACGCGAACGATCAGATCGCGGTGTTCTTCCGGTTTTTTCTGGGCTGCACGCAGCTCTGCGTTGTCTACACAGTTGAACTGCATCTGCGCGTTGCCCAGGAGCGAGGCGGTGGAAAGGAGGGCGATCACGGCATTTCGGCCTTCCTCCGTGGCGATAAATTGAGGCGAGAGTTTAAAATTGTGCGCCATACCGAGGCTCATGTTTTCCACATTGATTTTGGACACGGATTTGATGATCGCCGTGGGGCTGTTCCGATCCATTCCCTGGCTTGGACTCATGCCGTCGGACAGAGACGCATATGCCGCGCGTCCATCGGGCGTGGCGCCGACCATTTCGCCCAGAGGCGTATTGAAGGATTGGGACAGGGTTCCGTGGATCTGATAGGCATACAGCACTGCGCCGCCGTCCATTACATCCCGGCCCTTTTCCATGCAGCCGTCGACGAACAGGGACATAAAAGGCGTGGGGCTCACGTCCCGGAAAACCTTTTCAATGATGACGGTGCCGCGGCAGTTTACGTCGATCAGATAGTCCAGCTGCCGTTTTACGGCGGCTTCAAAGTCTTCATAGGTTTTGAAAGAGGAAGTGTCCCCGCTGTCCAGCCACACCGCCGTGCAGCGCCATATCGATGCAGATGGGCCACTGGGTGAAGCCACCTGAGGTCCACTGGTGTACGCGGCCGCTCCGCTGTTCCTCCACGCAACCCATCAGGCAATAATCACAGGCATCTTCATAGGAGTAGCCTTTGCGCAGCATCATCTTGATATGAGCATCGTCAAAGTGGCAGGCGGGCATGCCGGCGCCTGCTGCAATTACGTCCGCGATTTTGTTCAGGTACTTTCTTGGGGACAAATTGTGAATGCGGCAGGCCAGCGTGGGCTGGTACAGCTTTATCTGGCGCACAGCGTCCATGATGAGGTAAGTCAGTTCGTTCACGCTGTCGCCGCCGTGGCGCTTGATGCCGTTGGCACACATGTTGATGAAAGGCATATAGCCGACAAAATATTTTGCGGTGGCGCTTGGGGTGTACCAGATCACTTCGGAGCATTTGAGCATAAAGCAGGAGAATAGTTCAAAAGCGTCCTGTGCTGTGATACGGCCGCACTTGATATCACGCTGGAAATAAGGATACAGGTATTGATCGACACGGCCCAGAGAGGTGCTGCACTGGTTGGTTTCCAGAGACTGGAGGGATTGGATCGTCCAGATGGACTGTAGTGCTTTCATGAACGTTTCCGGGGGATGGGCGTGCACCTTTGCATTTACTTCGGCGATTTTGAATAATTCTGCCTTTCGGCTCGGGTCGCTTTCTGAAGTTGCCAGCGATGCGGCATGAGCGGCCAGCCGGCTGGAATAGGTGATGATTCCCTGACAGACAACGCTTTTCGGATGGGATAATCCTCCGCCTGGGGATCCAGCTCCTGCAGATGCTATTCTGCCTCTGCCAGAATAGCGAGAACGCCCTTTTTGAGCAAAATGATATCAAAACCGGGGCTGGTGTCGCCGCCGCTGGTCATATGATAAGTGAGATCGGTGATGGCGGCGCCTACGCCGTAGTCCCACAAACCGGCCTTTTTCAGTTCTGCGTCGCATGCTTCGGACGAAGATTTCCCTTTCCAGAATGGAAACAGTTCATTGCGTATTACCCGTTTATCCGCTTCGCTGATATAATAGGGATCCTGCGCGCGGGTAGCGATGGTATTTAGTTCCGATTCCAGCCAGTCCCAGGAAATATCCGGGAAAATGCGCCGGCGCGCGGTTTTCCGCAGGGAGGTCCGACGATCAGCTCCCCCGGCTGGATTAGCATGGTGCCGTTTCGCACGCGCGGCGAAAACTTTTTGCAATGTGCAGATTTGCTGGAAGGTTTGGGTATTTTCCGGCTATTTCCGTAAATGCCACAGCCCGGTGAATGGTAATGCTCGGCACGGTTTTCAGATAGCGTTCTTTCAAAGAATGTAATCGGTCGGTGAGATAAAATGCATGGTTTTCCATAAAGATTTCCTCCATGTGGATCGAGTTCAGCTTGGTGCCGGTGGTTTTTTTATTATAAGGGACCATATGCAGAATGTATTACATAATCTGTATGAAAATCGAAAGGGATGACGTTTTTGGGAACAGAAAAACAAAAGTTTTTTATCTTTTTTGCATTTTTTTGATGTACAGGATAGTTGACAAAGCGCGGCGGAGTGTGGTATAGTGGCACCCATCAGCGATGATGAGGAAGAGTAGCAGAGTCTCCGCCTGTAAAGAGAGCTTCCGTTTGGTGAAAGGAAGAGAGGCGCACTTTGTGAATACGCCTCTGAGCCGCCGCCTGAACCGACAAGCGCAGTAGGGCTGGCCGGGATGCGCCCGATAACGCGCAGGCTGTGTGATGGCACAGCATGAGACCGATATGCGTGAGTATATGGGTAAACCAGAGGTGGTACCGCGTTTGTGAACGCCCTCTGTCCGCATGAAGCGGACGGTGGGTGTTTTTCTTTTGAGCGGAAAAGGGGGAAGAAATATGTCTGTGCGCTGCAGTGGAACGATGTTTGTATTTCTGGCAGCAGTTCTGTACAGTACAGCCGGACTTTGCATGAAGTTGATCCCGTGGAGTGGGATGGCTCTTAACGGCGGACGCAGCATTATTGCGTTGGGAGTGTTCGGTGCGTATTTGCTGATAACACGCCATAAACCAAAGCTGAATCGCTGGGTATTGCTGGGGGCGGCTGCGGTATGCGGCACAAATGTGCTTTTTGCGCTGGCCAATAAAATGACTACGGCAGCCAATGCCATCGTGCTGCAGTATACAGCTCCGATCTTTGTGATTCTGCTCTCTTTTGTGTTGTTGAAAAAGAAGCCGGGTCGCTTGGATCTGGTGGCCTGCGCGGTGGTTTTTCTCGGTGTGGTATGCTTTTTTGTCGAAAGCCTCGGCGGCGGGCAGCTGGCGGGGGATGTCATTTCACTTGTGTCCGGGATTACCTACGCAGGCGTATTCCTGCTCAACGATATGCCGGACGGGGATCCCATTGCGTCGGTCTTTTGGGGGGCTGTCGGCAGCGTGCTGGCAGGCTTGCCGTTTATGACTGATCTGCCTCCGCTGGGAACGGCCGGCGTTGTCAGTATGCTGGTGTTGGGCGTTTTTCAGATGAGCAGTTGAAGAGATATGGTATTGCTATGAAAATCAAACACTAAACCTGTCAACAAGTTCTCAACAAAAGTTTCGGCACAACAAATCACTGGGCAAAAGAGAAACATAGACATGGACATTGAGGGCTTCTCTTTCCATCATTACCTTTCTTTTGTTGAGATATTTGTTGAGAGTATGTAGAGCCATAAATACTTGATATTCAATACGACTTTCTGTATATTCAACAAATCAACAAAAATATGGGGATTTGTCAGTTTTTTATACAATATGACAAATCCCCAACAAGCAAAGTATATGCTTCAGTACTTATTCACGACAGTACGACAGCGACAAACAAACCAACAAGCAAGAGTACATTCAGCTAAAGGCGGTTGTTCCTCCACTGAATTGTAGGACAATGACACTACTTTTCTCTTTTGCCCCGTACAACTTCTTCATGATGGTGTCCCGAAACCGAACAGCACCATAAGAGCCTATACGGAAACAAAGGGCAACAACCATCGGGAAACCATACATCGTTTGCCAAATGCCCTTGGAGGTTTCCTGTTTCTGTTGTACCTCCGACATGGGCAACAAACCTTCCTCGTATATCGACCTTATCACAGCATGGAGTTTCGGGGCGGTGACATGGAGCATATCCACCAATTCGCCCTCGCTCATCCACAAGTCTTTCAAGTTGGACGGAATGGAAAGTTCTCCATTTCCGTCCACGGTGATTACAGTCCTTTTCATGCCATTCCCCCCATTGTCGGCATATGCCCCTTGATTCGACTTTCAAAAGCTGATATGTCATGCTCCAATTTAGTACTTGTCACCTTTGCGTAAATTTGTGTTGTGGCGATGTCCGTATGTCCCAGTATCTTGCTTACACTCTCTATCGGCATACCGTAGTTTAAAGCCAAAACTGCGAACGAATGCCGGCTTACATGAAATGAAATTCGCTTCTTGATGCCACACATTTTTGCCACTTTCTTTATACGCTTGTTTACCATGTCAAGTGAGCCAATATTAAACAAGTGCATATCTTTTCTCAATGGCTTGTAACGTTCAATTATCTGTATGGCTGCATCTATCAGTTTAATTTTGAATGGTACGCCTGTCTTTTGACGCTGAGAAACTATCCATGGAGACCCACTTATAATGGCAACATTGTCCTCTGTAAGATTCTTGATGTCAACGAAAGAGATACCTGTCCAACAACCAAACATAAACAAGTCTCTCGCAAAAGCAAAGTTGGGATTTTCCAACTCTATTCCTGCAAATATGTCCAATTCTTCCTCTGTCAAGAACTCACGCTCCTTGTGGTCTGGGTCAACGTGGTACATGGCAAACGGATTTCTCTGTATCTTGCCGTTGTAGTGTGCTGCCGTGACGATATGCTTCAATGGTATGGAGTATATCCAAATGGTAGATTGCGTGAGTCCAATGACATTCTTCAAATACAGACAAAAATCACGGATGAACTCCTCGGTAAGCTCATTCATGGACATATCGCTGCGCTTGTACTGAAATTTGATGAACTCGGCAACGTACTTTCTTACCGTCAGATACTTGCGGTAGGTTCGGACAGCTCGGTCTTTTCCCACGCGTTGGGCAAAGGCTGCGTTCTCCTTGTCAAAAGCTCTGAGTAATGTCTCATACTCCGTACCTATGCCTTGATATGCGTTTCTCACCATTTCAGCGGTAACGAACGCCTCACGGTCGGAAAGCCGTTGGTAATGCTTAGCGATTTGAGCCTTGATGTTATCAAGCGCAAAGTTCACCTCATTGGCTTCCTTGCTTCTGCCTTTGGCTCTGTTGCCCTTGGCATCCCATATCGCCTTGGTCACGCTCAGCTTGCAACTGAACTGTGCGATAGTTCCGTTGATTGTCACACGTCCCATGATAGGGACAATTCCGTTTCTCTCCTTGCTTCCGTTTACATAGAAGACTGTCTTGAATGTACTTCTCATAATTCCTTGCTTTTTGTTCTGTGCAAAATTAAATCATGAGAGTTGCATGGCAAATTCACAACCTGTGCAGAATTGAGAAGTAAAAACCGAAGCCGTTAAAAATGCTTATTAGAGCGTTTCTTTGAGGTAATGACTTGAAAGCGTTTCTACTTCTCAAATCCGCCATTTTCGCATTTCCTCACGAATGCCACAAAAAGCCAACGACTGCCACAACCACTTGAAACTCAAAACAAAAGCTCAAATCTGCTATTTTTTGCTTTTTTAGTCATTCTTTTTCACAAAAATAAAATAAAAACTCCATGAATTCATTATTTTTGCAGGATAATAATCGTCATCCGTCGGTTGCATGAATTTGAAAAGTATGATTTATATCGCGTGCTGCATGGCTGTAATGTCTTGCGGTCCGCAAAAGAAGAAAGCAATGGAAGAGACTGAAGTACTGATAGAAACCTCTATGGGCGACATGAAGGTGAAGTTGTATAACGATACGCCCAAGCATCGTGATAATTTCATCAAGTTAGCCCGTGCGGGGGCGTACGACAATATTTTGTTTCATCGTGTCGTACGAGGCTTTATGGTGCAGACCGGAGACCCGGCCCTCAAACCCGGGGGAATGAAACCGGCCGTGGATACTGCGGCCTACCGTTATACGATTCCGGCGGAAATCCGTTATCCGCGCCATTTCCATAAGAAAGGCGCATTGGCGGCAGCCCGTATGGGGGATGACGTGAATCCCGAAAAGGCCTCCAGCGGTACGCAGTTCTATATCGTGACGGGGAAGACCTATACGCCAAGTTCGTTGATGGAGCTTTATTCGGCCATTTACCAAAGCCGGGTGGATACGCTTTACGAGGAACTTTCGCGAGGCCATCTCAAGGAAATGTACCTGATGCGTCGTCGTGGCGAAACCGAAAAGTTGGAAAGCCTGAAAGACTCTTTGTTGCATGAGGCGGAAGCAAAGGTGGCCGCCCATCCGCCTGTGCCGTTCGACGAAGTGCAGAAACAGGCCTATACCACAGTGGGCGGTGCGCCCCATCTGGACGGAGAATACACCGTGTTCGGCGAGGTCGTGGAAGGACTGCAAGTGGCTGAGGCCATAGAAAAAGTGCGTACGGCAAAAGAGCGCCCTTTGCAGGAGATTGTGGTACGTAAGGTGACGGTTCTGGAATAGCCGTCAACCGTATTTCACGTATCCCAAACGCGTATATTTCACGCCCTGACTCTCGTAATGTCCCATGACGCGGGCGGAAAGCGTGATTTCCATGCCGGGCGAAAGCTGGCGGCTGAAGCAACTCAATGCTTTGGGCGTCTGGCTTCTTCCGGCCGCTTTTTCGGTGAAAGTATAACGGTTTCCTTGGCTGTCTGCGGCCAGAATGCGTTGGTCGATATAAAAGTCCGGCTTGTAAGTGTCCACTTGTTGTTTGACATATAAGATTTTCAGTCGGAGGGCTTCCAGTTTTTCTCCTTTCTCCCCGACGTAACGGCTGGGCGAACGATAGGCGGGCCGTCGCGGGGGACTGAGTTCCGCGTGTACCACGGCAAAACATTGTGCGGTTTCTTTTAGTTTCAGGAGCTTTTTCTTTTCCGGTTCGAAGCGGTTGGCCATCCACAGCACGTAGTTCGGGTCGATGTAGTAGACTTCCGCGATGCGTTTGCCCCGGTATTTTCCGAAAGTCAGCGTGTCGTAAGTCTGTTCGTAATAAGGAATGAAAAAAGTATTGTCCACCCACTTCAGGGTTACCTTGCAGTACTTCAGCAAGTCCATGGCTTTGCCTGCGGCCATGACGAATGTATCGGCCAGCGTACGGATAAAGAGGGGAGGGCGTTCGTCTGCGAATATGCGCCACAAGGCATAATACCGCCGGTAAGGTGTAGCGATGCTGATGGCATAAAAACCGTTTTCGGATGTCCGTCCGGAGTTGAACGTCGCGACGGTAGCCGTGACGCGTGCCATGTCCGTTTCCGGAATCGGTTCGTAAAATCGTATGTTGTTCTTGATGGCTCCTTTCTACGGCATGTATCACCGTATGCAAATATACACAAAAAAGAAATCATTTCCAAGCGATTTCGTGCGAAATGGAGGGCGGGAAGTTGTCATTTTGTTACTTTTCGCATTTCAATTCGATTATGGAAAACCGCTTTCAGCTCTCTCTTAGGCGTCTGTTTTGAATAAATATTCATATCTCGAGCCGATTATGCAATGATATTCCGTATATATACAATTTACCATGAGGAAGAAAATTTTTCGTTTGCAGGCGAATGAAAAATCATTTGCCGCAGAACGGTTTCACAGAGTGGATAAAAACGGGGACGAATGCCCAGGAAAGGGTGGAAAGATAGGAGGAAAAGTCCGTTTTTTCCTCTATTTGGAGACCGGAAAGTGTCGTCATCCGTGTGTCGTTTTGTCATGATGGCCGTACGGGTGCTGACGGGTTTCCATGGGGATGCGGACGGTTGGGCATGCCAGATGTCCGAATGAAAGCCGGACCGGGTACAGGCTGACTTTTTGTTGATGGGTAAACACACGGGAATGGCGTATTTGCACCGATTGTCCAACAGGGCAGCAAATACGCCATTCTCGTATGCTTGGATTTGACTTTTTGACAGAATGTCAAGTCCGGTAAGGAGGTCGCCGGAACTGCTTTCTACCGCTTGTCCCCATGAGGATGGTTGAGGGTTTGTTGCCGTTGCACCAGTACCTCGGCACATTGGAGCATGGCAAAACCGTATTGCTTCATGTCGCGGAAAACAGGGTCGTCTTCGGCTGTCTGTACCGTCATACCCTCCGTGCGGTATCGGATTTCCTGCTGCGTGTCCGGAAAGTAAAGGAACAGGCGTGACGAGTCCCTCACGCCGATGAGGTTGTCGGCCGTGAAATACATATAAGGACGCTTCTCTTTCAGCAAATCCATACCGAAATCGTTTTGCACGTAGCCGATGCCTAACAGGCCCAAAAGGGTCGGGGCCAAATCCACCTGCCCGCCGTAAGCGTCCACGATGCGCGGAGCTATGTCCCGCCCGTAAATCATGAGCGGGATGTGGTTATACGATTGCGGGCTTTCGCATTCGGGCGTGCCCACCAGTTTGCCGTGGTCACCCAAAAGGACGAACAGCGTGTTGTCCGCCCAAGGGCGTTTGAGGGCTTCCGTCATGAAGTTCCGGATGGACCAGTCGGCATATTCCACGATTTGTTCTTCCGTTGTCCGGCTGCGCGGATGGAAGTAGGGCGGGATGATGTAAGGCGGATGGTTGCTGATGGTGAGCAGGACGCTGAAAAACGATTGTCCGCTTTGGGCTTGCCGGTCGAGCACGGGCAGGGCGTATTGGAACAGGAAGTCGTCTTGTACGCCGAATCCGTTGACCACCTTGTCCGCCGGGTAATTTTCCTGCGAATAAATGTCGTCGAAACCGTTGGTACGGAAAAAGGCGTTCATGTTGTCGTATTGCGATTCGTGCGTCATGAAGAACATGTTATGGTAGCCGTTTTCTTTCAGTACGGTGGGCAGGCCGGAGTAGACCGGAATGACGGAGCCTTTCATGGCGTTGCGCTTCATCATGGCCGGGAACGAATAGAGCGAGGAATACATGCCATGGTTGGTGTGGATGCCGGATGAATAGAAATGGCTGAAACTGAGCGATTGTTGCCACAGACTGTCGAGGAAGGGCGTAAGGCTGGTTTCGTGACCGAAAGTTTGCATCAGGTGAGCCGACATGGACTCCATGAGGATGACGACCACGTTCCGGCGTGTCGGCAGGCTGTCGGCTTCCACGCGGCGTGCGATGGGCGATATGCCGTCCATGCCCTTCCGTCCGAGGAGGGTTTGCACGCGGGCTATGGCTTCGTCTTCCGCCATGAGGTGCAGGAGGCGGTTTTCCTTCCGGTTGTCGTCGATGGCGCTGGTCATCAGGTTGAATACCGGGTTAATTCCTAATTGGTTCAGGAAAGCATCATTGCAGTAATACGCCTGGCTTACTTTTATGGGGTTATACCCCCGCCGTCCGCGGATACCGAAAAAGCACAAGCCTATAAGGGCGGCTCCGGCCACAAACGTAAAGGCGGCGGCCTTCCATCTGTTTGCCGGGGGCGCGGCGTTCCGGCTTAAAAGGAAGAACGTGCGCGACAGCCGGAGGGTGATGTAGGCAAAAGCTGCGATGGCTGTCAGTCCCAAGGCGATGGGAAGGTAATAGGACGTTTCGCCGAATACCATTCCCGCCGTGGTGCCCGCGTAGTCGAACCAGTTGAATATGGAGGAATTGATGGGCTTGAAGAAGTAGGCGAAATAAGGGATATTGGCTGCGGAAATGATGAAACACAGCGAATAGAAAAAGATGAAGAAGAGCGCAGAGGAGCGGTAAAGCCAACGGGCGGTGTAGCCGAACCATCCGGCTATCCAGAATACCGCCAACGGCAGCAGCAGGATGTAACAGGCGATGACGTTGTCGAACCAGAGGCCGCGCAGGAACGCCACGCTTTGCAAGGCATAGTCTTCCGATATCTCTTTCGGGAAATCATAGTCTGTGGCGATAAAAAGCGCGACACGGAGTCCGAAGAAGAACAGCAATGCTACGAGATGTACACTTAAAAGGTAACCTATCGAGCGGATGAAACGCCCGGCAAAAAGTCTTTTCATCATGATGACGAGGATGTTAATTTTCTGTAATTGGTCGCGAAATTAGGAAAAAAGTTTGTATCTATATAAAATCAGCCGCTACTTTTTTCTTTTTAAAAGTTGAAAAATGCTTTTTGCCTTGGCAGAAAAGAATTATCTTTGCGTCCGTTATTATAAATAAGTTTGGGAGCGCGTGCGAGGAACGCGAAAAACACTTCAACTATGGACAAGAAAAAGATAATCATCATTGCTTCGGTCGTAGTCTTGCTCCTTTGTGCGGGATTAGGCTACATGGTCTATTCTTACATGCAGGAGAGTGCGGAGAAAGAGGAAATGCTGAAACTGGCGGAAATGGATAAAAGGGAGATGGAAAACGAATATGCCCGTTTTGCCCAGCAGTACAGCGAAATGAAAACGCAAATCAACAATGATTCGCTGATCGCCCAGTTGGATAAGGAGCAGCAACGGACGGAAGAGTTGTTGGCTGAATTGAAGCAAGTGAAAGCCACTGATGCGGCCGAAATCATGCGTCTGAAAAAAGAATTGGCCACGTTGCGCAGCATCTTGAGAAGCTATGTGCATGAAATAGATTCGTTGAACCGGGTAAACGAGCAGCTTCGTAGCGAGAACCAACAAGTGAAAGCCCAGTACACCCAGGCTACGCAGACTATCACGAACCTGTCTACGGAAAAGGAAACGCTGAGCGAGAAGGTGGCCATCGCTTCCCAACTGGATGCCACGGGTATTTCTATGGTCGGACAGAACAAGCGTGGGAAGAAGGCCCGTAAAGTCAAGGATGTGAAGAAGTTTGTCGTCAACTTTGTCATTGCGAGGAACATTACGGCACAAGCCGGAAACCGGAGTATTTATGTGCGCATCACCAAACCGAACAACGAAGTGCTGACGAACGGAGGAACGTTTGTCTATGAGAACCGGAACTTGGAGTATTCTGCTAAAAAGGATATCGAATATAACGGAGAAGCTACGTCGGTGACGGTATATTGGGACGTCAATGAGTTTTTGAGCAAGGGCACTTATCGCGTGTCGGTTTTTGCCGATGGGCATAATATCGGAAACGCAAGCTTCAACTATGAGAAGTAGAAATGTTGAGTAATGTGCAATATGTACGAAAATAGGTTAAATCATGAGGATTTGACCTATTTTTGTTATACTTTTGCATCGTTGCCTATGCAATTTTCAGGTGACGATCAAGCGGAATATTAAAAACAGACAAGATGAAAAGACTTTTCGGCTTTTTGATTCTCGCGGCTTTTTTCAGCATGTTACACGCGCAGCGTGTGCTCAGCCTGGATAGTTGCCGGAATATGGCCATTGCAAACAACAAGAGCCTGCTGATAGCCAAAGAAAGGATGCGGAAGGCACATTATGACCGGAAAGCGGCATTTACCAACTTCCTTCCGGATTTCTCGGCCACGGGAACGTACATGTATTTCAGTGATGAAATTTCATTGTTGAACGACGGGCAGAAATCGGCTCTGAACCACATGGGAACCTCGTTGCAGCAAGGGTTGACACAGGCGGCTACTCCTATCATCCAGCATATCGCACAGACGAATCCCCAGTTGGCGGCTTCTTTGCAGCAGGCCATACAGAGCGGAAAACTGGACGGTATGTCCACGGCTTTAAACCAGTTGGGCAATGAACTGACGGATGCCTTGCGGACGGATACCCGCAACATGTGGGCCGGAGCTGTGACACTGATGCAACCTTTGTATATGGGGGGTAAAATCAGGGCTTACCACCGTATCACGAAGTTTTCCGAAGCCTTGGCGCGTACGCAGCATGATGCCCAGTTGCAGGATTTGATTCTCAACACGGACGATGCCTATTGGACAGTCGTGTCTTTGAGCTATAAGAAAAAGATGGCGGAGAGCTTCCTGGACTTGGTAAACCGTCTGGACGGCGATGTGGAGAAGATGATACGGGAAGGAGTGGCTACCAAGGCGGACGGATTGACGGTAAAGGTGAAAGTAAACGAAGCTGAAATGTTATTGACTAAGGTTGACAATGGTTTGGCTTTGTCTAAAATGGTGCTTTGTCAGTTGTGTGGTATGGATTTGGACACGAAGTTCACGCTGACGGATGAAAATCGCGAGTTAGCGAGCGCAGAGACAAGCTCGCTTGCCTCTGCCGAGCGTGAGCGATTTATGCAAAGCCGGACGGATTTGCAAGTGTCGGAGACGGTACCCGATGATGCCGTACAACGGGCGTGGACTAATCGTCCGGAATTGAAAAGTTTGGATTGGGCTCATAAGATATACGAAGACAAAGTACGGGTGGTTCGTTCGGAAATGCTGCCTTCGTTGGCTTTGACCGGTGGGTATTTGGTTTCCAATCCTTCATTGTTGAACGGTTTCGAGAATAAGTTCCGTGGGATGTGGAACGTGGGCATCATGCTTTCCGTGCCTATTTTTCATTGGAATGAGGGTATATATAAGGTAAAGGCCGCCAAAAGTGAAGTCAATATCGCCCGTTTGCAGCAGACCGAAGCGCAGGAAAAGATTGAATTACAGGTCAATCAAAGTCTGTTTAAGAATACGGAAGCACAAAAGAGACTGGCTTTGTCGGAGAAGAACATGGAAAAAGCGGAAGAGAATCTCCGTTATGCCGATAAGGGATTCAAGGAAGGAGTGGTTCCCGTGACGAATGTCATGGAAGCCCAAACCGCCTGGCTTTCTGCCCAGTCGGATAGGATTGATGCACAGATAGACTTGAAATTGGCACAGACTTACCTGCAAAAGGCTATGGGTACGTTAGGCCCGGGATTATAATGAGAATGAAACCTTGACGATAATAAAATGTAAATGGATGTATGGAACTCAAGAAACAAAATAATAATGTGATATGGGCGTTGGTAACGCTCGTGGTGATCATTGCGGCCGTGGCTGTGGCAGGCATGCTTCTGTTGGGGCATGACGATGAGTCGATTCAGGGACAAATGGAGGCGTCTGAATATAGGGTTTCCAGTAAGGTGCCGGGTAGGATATTGCATTTCTATGTGAAAGAGGGCGATCACGTGAGAGCCGGGGATACGCTGGTCGTATTGGAGGCTCCGGATGTGGCTGCCAAACTGTCGCAGGCCGAAGCAGCCGGTCAGGCAGCTCAGGCGATTAAAGAGAAAGCCGACCGCGGGACGCGGGCAGAACAGTTGCAGGGGGCATACGAGATGTGGCAAAAGGCGAAAGCCGGTCTGGACATCGCTGAGAAGTCTTATCGTCGGGTCGACCGTTTGTTCGAAGAAGGAGTGATGAGCGCGCAGAAGCGTGACGAGGCTTATGCGAATTACCAGGCGATGAAAGCCACGGAACGCGCCGCGCGGGCACAGTACGAAATGGCGCGTAACGGGGCACAGCGTGAGGACAAGGAAGCGGCAGCCGCACAAGTCGCACGTGCGAAGGGGGCGATTGCCGAGGTGGAGTCTTACATGAAAGAGACTATATTATTGGCGCAGATGGACGGTGAAGTCTCCGAGATTTTCCCCGAAACGGGGGAATTGGTCGGTACGGGAGCGCCTATCATGAACATTACGATGCTGGACGACCGTTGGGCGACATTCAATGTGCGTGAGGATTTGTTAAGCGGTTTGACCGTAGGAAAAGAATTCACGGCGTACGTGCCTGCTTTCGGTAAAGACATCAAACTGAAAGTGACTTACATGAAGGACCGGGGAACTTATGCGGCATGGAAAGCTACCAAAACCACCGGACAATTCGACCTGAAAACGTTTGAGGTGCGTGCGGTTCCGGTGGGAGTGAAGGAAGTGCTTCGTCCGGGCATGTCGGTCATCATCAAACGATAAGGAGGCAACGGGCATGCAGGCGTCTCATGGTATAACAGGCATTATGGTGCGTGAGTTACGGCGGCTGGTTTCCCGGCCGTTGTACCTTTGTTGTATGGTAGCGGCTCCACTCCTTTGTTGCCTGTTCTTTACCACGCTGATGTACGAGGGGTTGCCCAAGGATATGCCCGTGGGAGTGGTGGACGAAGACAATACGTCCACTACGCGGGAAATATTGCGTAACATGGATGCTTTCAGCCAAGTGCACCTGACAGAAGATTATGCCTCGGTCAGTGAGGCGCGGCGAGCCATGCAACAAGGTAAAATTTATGCTTTCTACTATATTCCGGAGGGCACTACCGAGAAGATTTTGTCGAGCCGGCAGCCCACGGTGTCTTTTTATACCAATAACAGCCTGCTTATTGCCGGCTCGTTGATATATCGTGATTTACGTACGATGTCCGTATTGGCCAATGCTTCGGTCGGCTTGCAGACGTTGCAGGCCAAAGGAATGGACGAGCGTACGGCTATGGCTTTCTTGCAACCGATCGTCATCGACACGCACGCCTTGTCTAACCCGTGGCTGAACTATTCGGTTTATTTGAACAATACGATTCTGCCCGGCATCTTGATGATTATGATATTCATGGTCACGGTCTTTGCCATCGGGAGCGAAATCAAGGAGGGTACCGGGAAGGAGTGGTTGGCCATGGCGGACAACCGGATGTGGAATGCCCTCGTGGGCAAATTGCTTCCTCATACGGTCATCTTTTTCTGCGTAGCCGCAGCTTACGACGCTTACCTTTATGGCATATTGGGGTTCCCGTGCCATAGCGGTATCGGTCCGCTGTTGTGTGCCGCTTTTTTGATGGTGCTGGCGTCGCAGGCTTTCGGAGTGTTTCTCATTTCTGTCCTGCCCACGTTGCGGTTGGCTCTGAGTGCCAGTTCGTTGTGGGGCGTCGTTTCGTTCTCCATTTCGGGTTTTTCGTTTCCGGTGATGGCTATGCATCCGGCTTTGCAAGTACTGAGTAATTTATTCCCGTTGAGGCATTATTTTCTGATTTATGTCAGTCAGACGCTGAACGGCTACCCGATGGTTTATGCTTGGAAGCCTTATTTGGCTTTGTTGTTGTTCGTTTTACTTCCGTTGCTATTGCTCAAGCGGTTGCGTACGGTCATGTTGAACTATGATTATATACCTTAATCTGTCATGAGAACGATAAAAGAATTGCATATCCTATTCCGTGAGGCTGTCAGTGATACGTTTTTTATATGGCGTAAGGAAGCCGGTCGCGTGGTGCGTGACCAGGGAGTACTGATCTTTTTTATTCTGGTACCGGTACTTTATCCCTTGCTCTATGCTTTTATTTATACGGGAGAAACGGTCAGGGAAGTTCCTGCGGTCGTTGTCGACGGGGCGAATACGGCTTTCAGCCGCGACTTTGTCCGCAGGGTCGATGCTTCTCCCGATGTAAAAGTCGTGGCGCGGACGGGAAATATGGAAGAGGCGAAAGAATTGATGCGCCGCACGAAAGCGTATGGCATCATCCGTATTCCGGATGATTTCAGCCGTAAGGTCAACCGGATGCAACAGGCGTATGTCGGTTTATACTGCGACATGAGCGGATTGCTTTACTACAAAGCACTGCTGACGGCGTGTACGGACGTGTCTTTGGATATGAACACCGAATTGCAGATCAAACGGATGGGGAATACCACCGTGCGGCAGGATGAGGTGTCTACCGCACCTTTGTTGTACGAGAGTGTGGCTTTGTTCAATCCGACGAACGGGTTTGCCAGTTTCCTGATTCCGGCTGTGTTGATGCTGGTCATCCAGCAGACGCTGCTTCTGGGTATAGGACTGATAAACGGTTCTGCCCGCGAACGGGCTACGTTGCATACCCAACTGGTTCAAGGGACAGGGAGAGGTACGGTGCGTTTGGTGTTGGGCAAGGCACTGTGCTACCTGATGCTGTATGCTTTGGTGAGCGTGTGGGTGTTGATTGTAGTGCCACAACTGTTCCATTTGGCTCAAATTCCTCAGGCATCCGACTTGCTGGCGTTTATGGTGCCTTATTTGTTGGCATGTATATTCTTTGCCATGACGTGTTCCATTCTGGTGTACCAGCGTGAGACTTGTATGTTGATATTTGTATTCACCTCCTTGCCCTTGTTGTTCATTTCGGGGATTTCATGGCCGGGAGTGGCTGTGCCCGATTTCTGGAAATATGTATCTTGGTTGGCCCCTTCCACGTTCGGCATCAACGGTTTCGTACGTATCAATACGATGGGGGCTTTATTGGAGGATGTGACATTCGAGTATGTCGGCCTGTGGATTCAGGCTGGAATATATTTCTTGACGGCTTGTGCGGCTTATTATTACATGATAGGCGAGAGCCGGAAAATCGCGAGTAAGCGAGCGCAGACCGAGCTTGCTCAGGCTCTGCCGAGCGAGAGCGATTTATCTAAAAAGGCGGAATCATTAAACTAATCCATATTCATGAAAAAGTTATTTCTGATGGTCATGGCCGTTTGGGCCGGACTTGCAGGGACGGCGGCTGCACAAAATCTTCTTTCTCCCGCCGAGGCTACGGTTTACGAAGGTGACAAACTGGCAGACGAAGGCGCATGGTGCTGGTTTGCCGACCCGCGTGCGTTGCATTATGAGAATGCAAGCGGTACGATAAACAGCAGTTATGTCGGTTATATTGACGTGCATGGGGCTGTGAAGGCCGTGCAGTATGATTTTTTGAAGGGAAGGAGGTCGGAAGTGCTGATACGCTCTTATTTCCAACCGGACGACCATAACAATCCGACGTTTCTGGTACTGCCGGACGAACGTGTCATGATATTCTATTCGCGGCATACCGACGAACCCTGTTTTTATTACCGTATTTCCCAAGTCCCCGGTGACATTACGACGCTGGGTGAAGAGAAGAAAATCCTGACGAAAGACAATACGACCTATCCTTCTCCTTTCATATTGTCCGACGATCCGGAGCATATCTACTTATGCTGGCGCGGTATCCGTTGGCATCCCACCATCGCGCGGTTGTCGTTGCCGGATGAGAACGATGAAGTGCAGATAGACTGGGGGCCTTACCAGATGGTGCAGTCTACGGGGGCGCGTCCGTATGCCAAATACTATTCCAACGGGAAAGACCGTATCATGTTTACCTATACGACCGGTCATCCGGATAACGAAAATCCGAACTGGTTATACCTGAATAGTGTCAACATCAGGACTTTGCAACTGGAAGACGTGCAGGGCCAGGTATTGTCAACCATTGCCGACGGACCGTTTAAGGTGAACCGTACGGAACAATATGCCGTAGATTACCCGGTAGCGGTCGTGGATCATACACCCGGTGTGCGCGACTGGGTGTGGCAGGTGGCTACCGACAAGCAGGGGCATCCGGTGATAGCCATGGTCAAAATCAGTGGAGACAAGAAGAAACACGATTACTATTACACGTATTGGGACGGACAGGCCTGGAAGGAAATCTTCTTGGCGCATGGCGGAGGGCATTTCCACCAGACACCGGATATCGAACGTTGTTACAGCGGCGGCATGGCCATAGATCCGGCACATCCCGAGGTGGTGTATTGTTCCGTGCCCGTCAGCGGGGCGTTCGGATGTGTGTATGAGATTGTCAAGTACACGGTGGATGTCCGCAGTGGGGACGTGAAGGCAGAGCCTGTTACCCGCCATTCCCGTAAGAACAACGTGCGGCCTTACATTCTTCCGGATTCCGAAAGTTCGCCTTTGCGTCTGGCGTGGATGCATGGCGACTATTTCGATTGGATTGTCAGTTCAGCCCGTCCGGGGTATCCCACATCCGTTTACGGCGATTTCCGTTGGGAGGAAGAACCGGTGGACCTGAAAAACGGGTGGATTGCCGGAGAATGCTTTGGAAGCGGCACGGCGTGGATGTCGGGCAAAACGCAAAAGGTGGATGTGCCGCGTGAATGCCGGAAAGGCGATTTCACGTTGTTCGTGGCTGTGGAAGCAGGTGACGAGCCTTTGCACGGAACCGTTTGCCGGGGGGGGAATTGGTCGTGGGAGGCTGATTCCGCTTCGTTCAAACCTTGTTTGACGATAGGGAAGCAAACCGTCAGGAGTTGTAACGTATTGGGTACGGCTGACAGTTGGTTGCGTTATGGGCGCGGGACGAATGGCAAGTGGTATCCGGTGGAGCCGTATTCCCGCTTTACGTTGGCCGTAGTGGCTGAAGGAGGCCGTTTGACCACGTATGTCAACGGCTTGGTAGACCAAAGTATGGAGGGCGATTGTGATTTGCGTGACTTGCTGTTGGGCGCTTGCAATGGCCGTATCGGTAGCTATGCGGTGTACCATCGTGCTTTGAATCCTGCAGAAATCGCCCGTTTGGATTCTCAATGTCGCTAAGTTCCGCTACTTTAAAATAAAGCAGGATACGGTTCGGCGTAGTCAAATTAGAAAAACTTCGTTTTTATTTGTCTCTGCGCTCACCTTTCACTACTTTTGTAGCAAAATTATAAAGCATTGGTATCAGTTGAGAAATTAAGAGTGGAGTTCGGGGCGACCCCGTTGTTTCAAGACGTTTCGTATGTCATCAATGACAAAGACCGTATCGCCCTTGTGGGCAAGAACGGGGCCGGGAAGTCCACCATGTTGAAGATTATAGCCGGACTGCAACAGCCCACTTCGGGAACGGTGGCTGTTTCCGGCGGTTCCACCATCGGCTATCTGCCGCAGGTGATGGTGTTGAGCGACGAGCATACGGTGCGTGAAGAGGCGGAACAGGCTTTTTCCCATATCAGCCAAATGCAGGAACGGCTCGACCGGATGAATCAGGAACTGGCAGACCGTACGGATTACGACAGTGAAAGCTACATGGCCCTCGTGGAAAAGTTTACGCATGAGAGCGAGCGTTTTCAGATGATGGGCGGCATGAATTATCAGGCCGAACTGGAACGCACTTTGATGGGGTTGGGGTTCGTGCGAGAGGATTTCGACCGTCCTACCCGTGAGTTCAGCGGAGGATGGCGTATGCGTATAGAGCTGGCCAAGTTGCTGTTGAGGAGACCCGACGTGCTGTTGCTCGATGAGCCGACCAACCATCTGGACATCGAGAGCATACAGTGGCTTGAAAATTTTCTGGCCACCAAGGCCAATGCTGTCGTCTTGGTAAGCCATGACCGTGCCTTTATCAATAATGTAACCAACCGTACCTTGGAAATCTCCTGCGGCCGCGTGTTCGATTACAAGGTAAAGTATGACGAGTACGTGCGGCTACGCGCAGAACGTCGCGAGCAGCAGCTTCGTGCATACGAGAACCAACAGAAAGAAATAGCCGACATCAAGGAGTTTATCGAAAGGTTCCGCTATAAACCCACTAAGGCCGTACAGGTACAGAGCCGCATCAAACAGCTTGAAAAGATGGTGCCGATAGAGGTTGATGAGGTGGACAACTCGGCTTTGAGGCTGAAGTTCCCGCCTGCCTTGCGTAGTGGCGACTATCCTCTGATTTGCGAAGGCGTGAGAAAGGCATACGGGGAACATGTCGTGTTCCACGATGTGGACTTGACCATCAAACGTGGCGAGAAGGTGGCGTTTGTCGGAAAGAACGGCGAAGGAAAATCTACCTTAGTCAAATGTATCATGGGTGAGATTCCTTTCGAGGGGAATTTGAAGCTGGGGCATAACGTGCAAATAGGTTATTTTGCACAAAACCAGGCGCAACTTTTAGACGGCGAACTGACGGTGTTCGACACGATAGACCGTGTGGCCAAGGGAGACATCCGCTTGAAGATACGCGACATATTAGGAGCATTCATGTTCGGCGGCGAAGCTTCCGAAAAGAAAGTCAAGGTGCTGTCGGGGGGAGAACGGAGTCGTTTGGCCATGATTAAACTCTTGCTCGAACCCGTGAACTTCCTGATTCTCGACGAACCTACGAACCATCTGGACATGCGTTCCAAAGACGTGTTGAAGGATGCCATACGGGATTTCGACGGAACGGTAGTAGTCGTAAGCCACGACCGCGAATTTCTCGACGGCCTCGTCTCCAAAGTGTATGAGTTCGGCGGGGGACTGGTCAAGGAGCATTTGGGAGGTATCTATGACTTCTTGCAGCGTAAGAATATCGAATCTTTGAACGATTTGCAGAAACCTTCACTTTCCACATCTTCGACGATGGTTTCTTCTGTGGAGGAAAAAACAGGGCCTTCCAATCGGTTGAGCTACGAACAGCAGAAAGAACAACAGAAAAAAGTCCGTAGGTTGGAGAAGGCGGTGGAACAGTGCGAAGCCCGAATCGGGGAGTTGGAAGCCGCAGTGAAAATGCTGGAAGACCAACTGGCCACTCCGGAAGGGGCTGCCGATGTTTCGATCTACGAACGCCATGGCGCGTTGAAGAAGCAATTGGACGAGGCTGTCAATGCGTGGGAAGAGGCTTCGTTGGAACTTGAAGAGGCACAATCTTGAATATTCTACAAATACTATCTTAAATGAATGATAAAATGAAACTAAAGCAATTTTTCCCTATGCTGGCCTTTGCTTCTTTGGCATTGGCAGGCTGTGGCGGATCGGTTTCCAAGACGGGAATCGAACTGAGTAATCTGGACCAGAAAGCAAAGCCGGGAGATAATTTCTATCAGTATGCCTGCGGCGGTTGGATCAAGGCTCATCCACTCACGGGAGAGTACTCGACTTACGGGAACTTTGAGGTCTTGATAGAGAACAATAACAAGCAGTTGCGCGACTTGATAGAAGCCATGGCCAAGGGACAGCACGAAGCCGGGACGTTGGAGCAGAAAATCGGTGATTTGTATAACATCGCCATGGACAGCGTGAAGCAGAACAAGGAGGGTTATGCCCCTATCCAAGCTGACTTGGAGGCTATTGCAGCCATCCAGGACCGCAAGGAAATCATAGCCCAGATGGCTAAACTCGGTAGCAAGGGGCTTCCCGGTTACTTCGGCTTCTACATTGATGCCGACATCAAGAACAGTAGCATGAACCTCCTTCAAATCGGGCAAGGCGGTTTGAGCCTCGGTGAGAAAGAGTATTATCTGGACAATGATTCGGCCACGGTGCATGTCCGCGAATCGTTCAAGGCATATATGGAGAAGATGTTCACCTTGTGCGGCTCTACTCCGGAAGAAGCCAAACGTAAGATGGAAGCCGTGATGGGCATTGAAACCCGTATTGCCGTTCCTTCTTATTCGGCCGTGCAGCAGCGTGATCCCGAAGCCAACTATCATAAGATGACGTACGAGGAACTGAAGAAGGACTATTCCGGAATTGATTGGGATGTATTCTTCAGTACGATGGGTATTCAGGGATTGAAAGAAGTCAGCGTAGGACAACCCGAGCCGATTCATGAGGTGGAAAAGATATTGGCCGAAACACCGGTGGAAGACCAGAAAGCTTTCATGGAATGGAAGTTGATCAATTCTTCGGCTCCCTATCTTAGCGACGAGCTTCGGGCTTGCAGCTTCGATTTCTACGGACGGGTGATGAGTGGAAAACAGCAGGATCGTCCGCGCTGGAAGAAAGCTGTGGCTACCGTGGAAGGCGTATTGGGCGAAGGGTTAGGCGAGAAATATGTAGAGAAATACTTCCCCGCAGCAGCCAAAGAACGTATGGTGAAACTGGTGAAAAACCTGCAAGACGCTTTGGCTGAACGTATCAAAGTACAGGATTGGATGAGCGACGAGACGAAGAAAGTGGCTTTGGACAAATTGGCATCTTTCTATGTCAAGGTGGGCTATCCCGACAAATGGCGCGACTATTCGGGCTTGGAAATCAAGGACGACAGTTACTGGGCCAACATCGTGCGCAGCAATGAGTTCGATTTGGCATATGTCATAGACAAGAAGTTGAACAAGCCGGTCGACCGTGACGAATGGTACATGACTCCGCAGACTGTGAACGCTTACTATAACCCGACGACCAATGAAATCTGCTTCCCGGCCGGTATCCTTCAGCCGCCGTTCTTCGATATGGAGGCCGACGATGCTTATAACTATGGAGCCATAGGTGTGGTTATCGGCCATGAGATGACGCACGGATTCGACGACCAGGGCCGTCAGTTCGACAAGAACGGAAACCTGACCGATTGGTGGGCACCGGGCGATGCGGAACGCTTCGAAGCCCGCGCCAAAGTGATGGAGGATTTCTTCAGCAATATAGAGGTATTACCCGGTTTGAAAGGGAACGGTGCTTTGACTTTGGGCGAGAACCTGGCCGATCACGGTGGTTTGATGGTTTCATATACGGCATTCCAAAATGCAATGAAAGAGAAGCCTTTGCAGACGGAAGACGGCTTTACGCCCGAACAGCGCTTCTTCCTGGCTTATGCGAATCTGTGGGCCGGAAATATCCGTGACGAGGAAATCCGCGTACGGACGAAGAGCGACCCCCATTCATTGGGACGTTGGCGTGTGGACGGCGCATTGCCCCATATCGACGCTTGGTATGAGGCTTTCGGTATCACTGAAAAAGATTCGATGTTTGTGCCGAAAGAAAAGCGCGTGACGATTTGGTAAGCCATTCAGCGCAGGCATGTATTTTTTAGGCAAGCGGAACGATAAAGATTCTAAATCGTTCCGCTTGTTGCGTTAAAATGGTAGGCGTTTCAGTAAGATTTTGCTAATTTTGCGTGGTCATAGAAACGATAAAACCGATTATACATGCCATTAAATTTACCAGACAGGCTTCCGGCCATCGAGTTGTTGAAGAAAGAAAACATCTTTGTCATCGACAGTTCGCGAGCCTCTTCGCAGGACATCCGTCCGTTGCGCATTGTCATATTGAACCTCATGCCGTTGAAAATTACGACAGAGACCGACCTCGTCCGGCTGTTGTCCAACACGCCTTTGCAGGTCGAGGTCTCTTTCATGAAAGTGAAGGGGCACACGTCGAAGAATACGCCGGTGGAGCACATGAAAGCTTTCTACCGTGATTTCGAGCTGATGAAGGAGGAGAAGTTCGATGGTATGATTATCACCGGCGCGCCTGTAGAACATCTTGACTATGAAGAGGTGAATTATTGGGATGAAATCAAGGAAATTTTTGATTGGGCACGCACCCATGTCACTTCCACCCTCTACATCTGCTGGGCTGCGCAAGCCGGCCTGTACCATTATTACGGCGTACCCAAATACAAGTTGGACCGGAAGATGTTCGGCGTTTTCAAGCAATATCCGTTGGCTCCCATGCTACCGATATTCCGCGGTTTCGATGATGAGTTTTATATGCCGCACAGCCGCCATACGGAGATTCGCCGCGAGGACGTGCTCCGGGTGCCTGGCCTTGAGGTCATTGCCGAATCTCCCCAGTCCGGGGTGTGCATGGTCATGGCGCGTGGCGGACGGGAGATTTACGTCACGGGACATGCCGAGTACTCCCCCTATACCTTGGATACGGAATACCGTCGCGACTTGGAGAAAGGCTTGCCGATAGACATGCCGGTGAACTATTACTGTCACAATGTGCCGGAGGAAGGACCGTTGGTGACATGGCGTGCCCATGGAAACCTGTTGTTTTCCAACTGGCTGAATTATTACGTGTATCAGGAAACTCCTTACGATATTAATAGTATCCGATGATCAGACAAAGACCAGTAGAGCTTCTGGCTCCGGCCCGCAACGTGGAATGTGCCATGGCGGCAGTGGACCACGGGGCAGATGCCGTGTATATCGGTGCTTCCCGTTTCGGGGCAAGGGCATCGGCGGGCAATTCCGTGGAGGACATCGCCCGCGTGGTGGAGTATGCCCATACGTTCCGTGTCAAAGTGTACGTCACGGTCAATACGATATTGAAGGACGAGGAACTGCCTGAGACGGAAAAGTTGGTGTGGGCGTTGTATCGTGCCGGAGTGGATGCGCTCATCGTGCAGGACATGGCTTTGCTGGATCTCGACCTTCCGCCCATCCCTTTGCATGCCAGCACGCAGATGGACAACCGTACACCGGAGAAGGTGAAGTTCCTCCATAGTTTAGGGTTCAGCCAAGTGGTGTTGGCGCGTGAACTGTCTTTGGCCGAGATTCAGGCCGTGCATGAGGCTTGCGACGTGCCGTTGGAGGTCTTTGTACACGGGGCGCTCTGTGTCAGTTACAGCGGGCAGTGCTACGTGTCGCAGCATTGCTTCGGGCGGAGTGCCAATCGGGGAGAGTGCGCCCAGTTCTGCCGGTTGAAGTTCGATATGATAGACAGTGACGGGCGTATGATAGAACAAGGGCGCCACTTGCTTTCTTTGAAAGACATGAACCGAGGGGCGGATTTGGAACGCTTGTTGGATGCGGGCGTGACTTCGCTGAAAATCGAAGGACGTCTGAAGGACGTGGCATACGTGAAAAACGTGACTGCGTGGTACCGCAGCCGTTTGGACGAAATCTTCAAACGCCGTCCGGAGTACCGCCGGGCTTCATCGGGGCAGGTCTCTTTGGCGTTCACACCCTGTTTGGAGAAAAGTTTCAACCGAGGATTCACTCGTTATTTTCTGGATGGCCGTACACCTGATATTTTTTCGTTCCATACGCCCAAATCGTTGGGTGAAGAAGTGGGGACGGTGAAAGAAGTCCGTGGGAAATGTATCGTCGTGTCCGGAGTTAAGCCGTTTGCCAACGGTGACGGACTGTGCTTTTTGGACGAGCAGGGCAACTTGCAGGGATTTCGCGTGAACCGTGTGGAAGCCAATAAGATTTATCCGGCGGAAATGCCGCGTGTCCGTCCTCACGCCCGTCTGTACCGCAATTTCGACAAGGCGTTCGAGGACGTGCTGTCCCGTCCGTCCGCTGTCCGCAAAATCCGGGTGGAATGGACGTTGGGCGAGTATGCCGAGGGTTTCACGTTGGAGGTGCGCGACGAGGACGAGGTGTCGGTCGCCGTGGCTTTTCCCTATCCCAAAGAGAAGGCACGCAGTTCGCAGGTTGAAAACATCAAGGTACAGTTGTCCAAGTTGGGAAATACACCGTTCGAGGCGGGCGGAGTAGAGATTCGTCTCCTTTCCGACTGGTTTATCCCTTCTTCCGTATTGGCCGATTGGCGCAGGACGTTGGTTGGGCGGTTGTTGTCGGCACGTAAAATGAATGAACCGCGAGAGGTGCGCCTCCTTCCGACGGCCTTTACACGCAGCCGGGATGAAAAGCAAGGGAAGGCTCCGGTGCGGTGGGTTCCGGAAGAGGTGACGTATCTGGCCAATGTGATGAACCGTAAGGCAGAGGATTTCTACCATAGGCAAGGGGCAGTGCGCATCGCTCCGGCTTTTGAGGAACGGGAACCTGCCGGTGCCGTACTGATGTTTTGCCGCCATTGCCTGCGTTACAGCATGGGGTGGTGCCCGCGCTATGGAGGAGGGAAGTCCCCCTTCCGGGAACCGTATTATTTGGTCTCGTCCGACGGACGTCGTTTCCGTTTGTCTTTCGACTGTAAAGCCTGCCAAATGAAAGTCTATGCCGATGCGGAAGAGTAACTTTTTTCTGATTTGCCTGTTATTAGGCAGTTTGTTGTCGGCCGGTTGTTATTACCAGAAGCCCGATTATTCCGACGAATGGGATTTGACGGAGAAACGGAAGGATTCGCTTGATTTTGAGGCTTCCCATCATTATAACCGGAATTATAATTTCGTGGTGGTGGGAGATTCGTTGTGCCTGCAAACCGTCCATCCCGTCCATAATCCTGTGCATGCCGGTGTGCCGGAAGACACCGTGGCTGTATTTGCGGACGACCGCCTCGTCGTGGCTGAAGTCATGATTGTACCGGAGGACTCGGTGGATTCGGTTTGGGTAAAAGTAGCCCGCGACCAGTCTACCATGGGTTGGGTGCATGAGCAGGATTTACTGGCGCGGGTCGTTCCGGATGATTCCATTTCGCGGTTTATCCATACCTTCAGCAATACGCACCTGATATATTTCCTGTCCGTTTTAGGCGTGCTGTCAGTGTTATGGTTAGTACGCCGCATGCGTCGCAAGCGTTTCCATATCGTGCATTTCGACGATATCGGAAGTTGTTATCCTACCTTGCTTTGCCTGACCTTGTCCGGCGCTGCTACGCTTTATGCAAGTATGCAGAATTTTGTGCCTGATACGTGGACGGAGTTTTATTTCCACCCGACACTCAATCCTTTCGGATTGCCGTTTATTTTGGGCTTGTTCGTGGCTTCCGTGTGGCTGATTGTCATTCTGGCCATAGCGTCGGTGGAAGACGTTTGCCGGCAACTTCCCTTTCAGGAAGCCATGCTGTACTTGTTTGCCTTATTAGGCGTATGTGCAGGGTGTTATCTCTTCTTTTCGCTCACCACGTTGTATTATCTCGGCTATCCTTTTTTCTTGTTTTACGTCGGTTGGGCGTTGCGGCGTTATTTCCGTTATGCCCGTTGTCCTTACGTTTGCGGACGTTGCGGGGCCAAGCTTCACAGCAAGGGGCGTTGCCCGCGTTGCGGTGCATGGAATGAATGACCGGTATGCCTTATCCGGAGGGGGTTAGAAATGCAGGCTGACATCCACTCCGAACTGTAACGGATTGCCCCGTTGTCCGAATTTCAGGTTGCGGGTGGTAGCGGCCGAAGTAAAAAAGAAAGCATCGTAGTCCGTATCCGTCAGGTTTTTGCCCCAGATGTCGATGCGTACGGTTCCGAAATCCAAACCGGCATGGGCGTTCAACAGCGCGTAAAACGGCTGGTGGAAAGCGTTGTCCTCGCTCCAATAGATTTTTCCGGCTCCCGTGGTATTCACGCCGAAGAAGTAGCTTTTTACCTTATGGTGTTCCAAAGGTTGTTCGTATTCCACACCTGCCGCGAGCGTGTGCATGGGGACAAAAGGCACATGGTTCCCGTCATAATTCACCGCCTCTTGCGCTGTTTCCGCCCGGGCTTCCTGCGCTTCATAGCGTTTGAATACGGAGTGCGTGTAGCCGTATGACGCATGCCACGTCAGGCGGTTGTCCAACCATCCGCCGCGCAGTCCGATTTCCGTACCGCAACTCCGTCCCCGTCCGGCGTTGACCATGACACGCCCCAATCCGCTGCTTACGAATTTGGAAATCTGTTGGTCGTACACGTCCATGTAGAACACGGCGGCATCCAGTTGTATCTTGCCGTCCGAGAACGAGAAGTGTCCGCCCGCCTCATAATTATAACTGTATTCCGGTTTGAAGCGAGTTTGTGCCGGCGTTCCGGAAAACTCCTCCTGTGGAATTTGGTGGACAATCATCTGTTTCACGGCTTCCGGCATGTGGTCGTACATCGGCCCGTCCAACGTTTCCGCCGTCTTGTTCTTGACGGAGCGCATCATCCGGCTTTTCAAATCGCCTTGTACCAGGTCGCTGAACATCTGTACGTTGTACCCTCCGCTGCGATAACCCTTGCTCCAGCTTACGTACACGTTGTTTTGCGCCGAAAAGTGGTATTGCAAAGCCACTTTGGGTAACCACTGCACGTAATCGTGTTTTAAACTGCCCCGGAAACGGCTGTCGTCCGACAGGCCTTCGAGGACGAGCGGCATCATGGGAGAAGTAAGCTCTACACCGTAGTCCATGCGGCCACCGTAATCGTAGTCCAGTCTCATCTTTTCATATTCCACACGCAGGCCGGCTACAAGGCTCAGCCCTTCCGCCCCGAATAAGTCGTTGAATGTGCTTTGGTGGAAAGCGGCAAGGTCGGTGGTCGGGGTGTCGAAAGCCCCGTCGGCCACGTAGGGAGAGACGGGCATGTCCAATGTAAGTCCCATTCCCATCGGGCTGATGGCTGCGTTGGCCTTGTCGAACACGGTGTTCATGAACTCACGGGTCAGGGATACCGGACTTTTCGTACGTAAAGCCTGGTGCATGGCGTAGATTCCGCCGGTCCATTCCCAACGGCGGTTGTTGCGGCTTTTGAAAGTCAGTTCTTCGCTCCAGGAGTTGATGCGTTGCTTTTGTGTCAGGCTGAAATAGTCCGCGTCCGTGAAATCCTGATCGAGCGTCATGTTGTCGTTCAAGTTTTGGTAGGCCGTGACGGACGACAGGATAAACTTGTCGGCGGTATATTGTGCGTTGAGGCTGCTGTTCAGCAGGCTTCGGCGGTAGAATGAAGGACGGTTGTAGAGGATACGCCCTATACGGTCGGGACGAGACTCTTCTCCTTCGGTGACACCTAAATAGCGGTAGGGATAACCGTGATCTTCACGATACGAATAATCGGTAGAGAAGTCCAGCTTCCAAGCCTCTGCCGGAAGGTAAATGACCCGTACGCGTCCGCCTCCCGTTTCGTTTCCTCCTACCGTCTCATGCCGGGTGACGTTTTTGAAGAATCCTTCCGAATGCTTATAAAATCCGCTCAAGGCGTATGCCATCCTGTGGCTTGTCTTTTGGTAATGCGATGCCGACAACTGGTAACCCTTATCTTTTACCGAAGTCCCCAAGCGGATGTCCGTGCCCTGATAATGGAACGGGTTGCGGGTAAACACGCGGAGCAGGCCGCCCATGGCATTCCGTCCGTACAGTGTGGCCTGCGGGCCGCGCAACACGTCCACGCGTTCCACGTCCAGCAATTCAATGTCGTAGGCACTTTTGTCGGCATATCCCACGTTGTCCACGTACAATCCTACGGCCGGAGTATTGATGCGCGAACCGATGCCGCGGATGTAAGCCGCCGAGGTCAGGCTGCTGCCGTAGTCCGGCATGTAGAAGTTCGGTACGAAAGCCGAAAGTTCCTTCAGCGAAGCAGTATGTTGGTCGTCTAATGCCGTCCGGTCGAAAAGGGAAACGGCGATGGGAGCCTGCCGTAACTTGCCGGTTTCTTTGGGAGAATATACGATGACCACCTCTTCGATGTCTTTTACCCGTGCGCTGTCTTCCGCCGTTTCCTCGATGGGGAGCGCGTATGAAGGTGCGCCCGAGAGGAATAATACTGCTGATATGATACTCAATCTGTCCATCCGTGGTTTTTGTTTCGGGATGCAAAGTTACGATGAATCGTCGGGTGGGGCAATCCTTATTTATTAGGATTTTCCGTCAGGGCATGGTCTCTCCGTGGGAGAGAATAAAGTCATGTTTGTATGTTCTTTTCTTTACACTATGAGCCAAGATACCCCTGTTTATTCTTGTTTTTTCCTTGTTTTTTTAGTCTCAAATAGCTGTTAATAAGATTATATTTTTGTTTCCAACTTTAAAACAAACTCCGCTTTGTGTGCATTTTCCTTCCTTTCTCCGATTTTTATGAAGAAGAAAATTTTTCATTCGGCTGAGAAAACATTTTTTTTCTCCGCAGAAATCCTGATTTTTCTCCGCGTGAAGCGGAACGTTTGGGAGCCAAACGGGATAAAAATGTGCTGAAAACCCCGATTTTTCTTCTAATTGATGGAGAATGGGATACAAAAAACGAATGTCATTTTGTCAGCAGAACGTGCCGCAGGTTGACACATGGCAGCACGCCTTGCGGACGAAATCTGCCCGGACCGTACAGATTGCAGGTGTGCGGAAGCAAAAGGGATGCAATGTGTTTTGCGTCCGGCGCGTGAGAATCGCTCCGGTTCCGCCGCGCCGGGTTTGGGGTGGAAATACGCGAATCTCGGGTAAGGTTGTGTGGGGACAAAGAGATGGTGACATGAAAGTTTATTTAATGTTTTGCTTGAGTATAATACCTGTTTATGAAAAGTGGTCTTAAAGCTAAAATAAACGCCAAAAATCCGGCCTTCAAAATACGATGCAAATTCTTTTTTTGACAAGAAAATCATAACTTGTACATATTCAGTTAAATAACGAATTTTCAATATCCCAAAATGCAAACTCAAATATTTGGAATTTGCTCAAAAGCATGCTTAACTTTGCGATGTGAGAATTAAATATATGTCGAACATGAATAAAAGTATTGCCTATGGAATGATACATGAATGTAATGGTAGAGTATAGAGCAAACTGGTATTTAAGAACTAAAAAAATAAAACGATGAAAAAAGCAAAATATATTGTAGCAGTCATATTGTTTGTGCTTTGGGGACAAGTGGGTTTGGCTCAGGGTGGGGTTGCTCCAAAGTCCGGGGAATCATTGGACAAAGAAACTGGTTTTTCTTTCTGTCCCCTTGATTCGATACCGGATTGGGTAAAAGAGAAAACAACCCCCAAAGAGTACGAATTGTGGAAAAAGGCATCCCGATATTACCAAGTGGATTATTCCGTATTGCAAAAAGACTTGTCCAAAGACCAGAAACGCAGGCTTTACGAAAGTTTGGAGGAAGCCTGTGAAAAGATGGAAGTTCGCGGGAAGCAGGAAGGGGTGGATGAAATGCTCACCTTTGCGCTACCTGCACCAATAGATTCCACGATCGTGTGGAATACGTGCAGTTACGTGAAAATAGATGAAAATCTGTCTTTCAGGAAGATTGAAGGAATCGTGTTCCATTCGAAGGACTATCCCGAAGCCCAAGTGAAAGTGATTGTGTGGTGCGTGTACGACAAAGCCAAAAACAGCGTGCAGGTCATCAAAGAAGATATGCAGAAAGCAGGGCAGGCCATCGAAGTGAATGGTTCCCATACTGTCGGTTATGACTCGGCGAACGGTCGTCTGTATGGTTCTTGCGGAGGCTCTTTGGTATATTGGGATGAGCATAAGGCTTATCAGAGCGAGGATTTCCACAAGGGATATAACATCCCTTTGAAATAAGCTTCTTGCTTCACTCCTTTCAGATACGGTCCGCCTCGATGTACCCGTTCATGACCGCATAGATGGTGAGACCCGATACGGAACGGACATTGAGTTTCTCCATGATGTTCTTGCGGTGGGAGATGACAGTTGTGGTGCTGATGCACAAGCGGTCGGCAATTTCTTTGTTGGTCAATCCGCGCACGATGAGCGTGAGTACTTCGATTTCACGGGTGGAAAGGCCGTTGGGGTCGCTCGGAGAAGTATTTGCCATATAAGGGTGGTTCATATTTTGCGGGAGGTGTCGGCCATGTGCGTGTGAGTGCTGTTGCAGTTGTAGCAAAGCACGTACCATGCTGTCTTCGCTTTGGTAGATGTTCAATGTGTGGAAATGCGAGGTTTGAGGGGTACCGGCCGCCCCGTTAGTCAGCACGATGGTCTTTTCTTTTCGCTCAATGAAGAATGCGCTATGTTCCAAAAGGGTTTGGGCCGAGATAAAATAGTGGAAATACATGTCCGGTGTGTCGCGGACCAATTGCTCGAAGCTGTTGAACGTGCGGACGGTAGCCATGGGCATCATCCGTTCGATAAGTCCCCGCAACCCCATGCAGGTCAGTGTATTGGCGTCTATTATGGCTATTTCGGGGGATGGTTTCATGTTTGCAGGATGTATTCCGAGACAAAGTTACTAAAACTATTTATATAAAAAGGAAAGGAGACGAAACAAAATTCTCCTTTCCTGAGTAGATGTCATCTTGTATATTTCCGTTTAATGGCGCAATTCATAAAAAGCCTCGTCTATGTGACGGGCGCGGCTTGGAGTGATGTCTAACTCCATATCCTCCAAAAGGATAGCTTTAGGCGAAATGATACCAAGACCTTTTCCTCCTGCGGGATCAAGGTTATAGACGTTCTCTTCTTTTGAAATGGCATGCATGCGCTTGAATTGTTCGCGTGAAGGAGAGTTGTAGTTTCCTTCTACAAGTTCTTCCTTGCCGGTGCTCAAGTCTACGCGAATCAACGCGTAGGGTGAGGTTCTGTTCTTTCTTATGATATAGGTGTGTTCCAAGCCCGCTTTTTTGGCCGCTTTAAGAAAACGTTTGTAAAGTTTGCTATAAGGGACGGGGCGGTTGGACGTGACACGGAAAACACCGGCTGTGTAACGTGTTTCCAAGGTCCGGCTTAATCCGTCGAAATGTTCGTTGCCGGTTGAAGCCGGACAGCCCAAGGAAGGTGTCCTGCCCGTCAGCATGTGCTTCAGTATTCCTTTTTCTATAATGGGCAAAGTCTTCGGTTTCGTCCCGTCCGCGTCCACTTGACGGTAGCCCAACAGCTTCACACCATTATAAACGGAATCGTTGCCCAACTGGCATACCGATAAGGCCGGGGGAAAGACCTGTTTACCCAGATAGCGGTGTTTCCGGTCTGATTGGTTCCGGATAGAGATCCAGTATGAATGGGAGTAATCGGCAATCTTCTCCGCCAACAGCTCCATGGCGGCATCGTCTTCGTATAAAACCGGGCCTATGTACAAATCTTCCACAGCCTTGGCTCGGTTTTTCTGTTGCATGTATTCAGCAAATCTGTGCAGCTCGCCTATGAGCGCGTCTTCGGACGGAAGGTCGTTGATGCCACCTACGTGCAACCTGTAATACTCGGTCTTTACCTCATTGCCGTCTGTTTTTATGCTGGCACGCGCGGTAATGTGGAATACGGTGTCGGGTTGCAGTATTTTTTGCCCCTCAGACGTGAGACGGTAATAGTCCACACGCTTCTGGTAAACTTTGACACAATGGTTGAACAGTTCCGGATAGTCTGAAAACACCTTTGACAGCCGGTTGGACAGTTGCTCCATATCCGTCACGGGACAGGGAATCGTGAGTGCGGAAGGGCCTATCCACACGGCAGGAGGCATTCTCTTGAACTCCGGCACAACCGCATTGTCCGCCGGTTTAGGGTTTTGTTTCAGGTGCGTCCTCTTGTTGTCAAGCCTTTGGACGGCACCCTGATAAGCTATTTCGCTTTTTGACCGAAAGGCATCGCGGATTCTGTCATATCCGATTTCGTCGGGAATGTTTTGCGGGTGATGCTCTACGCCAGTGTCGTTTGTCACAAGCGAATCGCCCAAAAAAATATGTACGGAGATACTGTTCTTGACATTTCCTTTTCTTTTGTTGACGCATACGCCTCCGGACGATTCCGTTCCGGATGTGTGTTTTCGTTCCAAAACATAGTTGACAAACAGGGGGACGGTGTTGTGTCGGGTTGCCAGTTCATGGCATACATGTGCCATCTCGTCCTCCATGGCCTTGAAGATGAGGGAACTGTCAGCCATGGCTCCCGTGTTTTCAGCCTCTGTCGTCTTCGGCGGGCTTATAAGGTCTTGTTTGCTTTTTATGATGGCTTTCTGTCCTTGGGTCTCGATTTGGGACACATAGACCATGGGCGATGTGCCCGAGACGGGGATGGAGCCGGATTCGGAACCGCAGAACCCGGTGAACAGCTCGCTTTCTCCTCCTGCCGCCTTGATTTGCGAGAACATGGACAAGGGGGTGCCTATCAGCGAGACACCCCGTACCAGTTGGTCGTCCCGTCCGTCGGCAAACACCCGGTAGACTTCAATCGGACTGACATTGAACGCATTGATGGCATTGGCCTTTCCGCGGGTCGTAAATCCTCCTTTTACCGTGCGGAAGTAATAGCCGTATTCTTTGCCTTGACGTTTTAACTCCTCTATCAGTAGGTTTCTCAGTTGTGTTTCGGAATAAGGTTCGGTCGTTTCTACGATGAGATTGGATTGGCGGGGATTCGGGTCACGGTCGTTGGCCGCACGGCCGTGCCCGTTGCTTCCTGTGAATTCTTTTACGGGGGTTCGGCTCATCAGGTATTGCCGGAGATAACCGTCTTTCACGCAGTCCACACGCTGCCCTTTTACTCCCTCGTCGTCGTAAAGGTAATGGCCGCTCAATGCTTTTCCTTGGTATGTGGTCAACGTAGGATCCAGATACAGTTGGAAAGAAGCAGGCAAGATGCGTTGGTTCAGCATTCCGCTGATTTCGTTGTTGACCGATTCCCTGCGTTTGCCTTCCAGACGATGCCCGAGCACTTCGTGGAAGAATACGGCACTGGCTTTGCCGGAAAGAATGGCCGGGCCGGTATAGGCTTCTGCCATGGGAGCCTTGCTCAGAGCTTCGGCACGTATGGCCAGGTCCCGTACCTTGTCTTCCAATTCGGTCGGAGTCGGCAAGTCTTTCTCTGAATAGGCAAAGATGTCTTCATATAGCGGACAGGGCGTCCCGTCGTCCGCTTCTGCAACCGCTTCCAACATCAGCCGATAGGCTTTACGGTTCTGTGCTATCACGGTTCCTTCCGTATTTACGATGGTGGTACGTTGGAGGGAATAGTCTAAAAAGACCTTGCCCGAAGTCAATTCGTAGTCTTTGAATAAGCGACTGGCATCATTGATATATTTTTGGAACCTCTCCTTGTCTATGCCGGTTTCCGCCTCAGAGTATGGTCTTTCGTAGTAAGTTTCCACAGCCGACGGGGCAAATGTCGGCACAGAATCCAGTTCCGTGACGTTTGTCTTTTGGCTTGCCTTCATTTGTTGGTAGATTTTCACGGCTGCTTCGTAACGTTCCAATATCCCGTTCCAAACCACTTCTTTGATGACCGGTATGGCATCGCAGTCCAAAGGTAAGCTTGTTGACGGACGTTCGTATGGAAACCTGCTACTGGGTCTGTTTTGAGCCAGATAGGCAAAGTTGTCCAAGTCCGGGCTTCCTACCCTTACTTGTGGAGTGAGGATGCGCGTATGGTTCTCGTCCATTGAAGACAGCCCGAAATCACTGCTTAGGAAAAGCCGCTTATTGTCGACGACCCTGAGCGATATGAAGTATGCCGGAGTTTCCTTGTTCTTTAGTTTGTCAAAATAGAATTGTACTTCGTTGCGCAACACGTTGACGAGCGTATCGTGAGCATAGCTTTCGGCATGGGTGTTGCATACGAATGATATATAGAAGAAAACGAATAATAGCAGATGTTTCTTGTTCATGGTGAAAAGGGATAAAAGGTTAAAGACCATATTCGTTGGCAAATGTACATAACATTACTTATAATTGCAAACAAATCTTTATAGTTTTGTGGTAGAAGCTTTCTCCTGCCGGATCGTTTGGAACTTTCCGCATACCTACCCCGGAGTTTTGCAAAAAGATCCTTCATCCTTCAGGCCGTATGGCAATCCTTTCATTACCTTGTGGTTATAAGCTGAAAGATATTTCAGGTATCTTTCAGCCACGCTTCATTTCGTTTGGCGCAGAACGGAAAATCGTTCGCCTGAGATTGAAAAATCATTCGGCTGAGAACTTTTTACCGCTTTCCGCAATGAAAGAAAGCTGAAAGATGCCTGAAACATCCTTCATTCCGTAATATATTATAACACAATGTGTTATCGTATAACCTGAAGGATGAAGGCTCTTTTTTGCAAAACCTTGGGGAGTGTGTGGGAAACCGGATTTGTGGATGCCGGAGTACCTATACGAAAATAGGAGGAAAAGCATGCTTGCCTTTCCTCCTATCTTATTTTCTTTTTAAATTGGTTTTCAAACTAAGGTGCATTACACTTAACATGCTGCACCGGCATTCAGGTTTTTGTTACCGAACAACATTGAAGTACTTGAACCCAAGAACTTACCGTTGTTCTTCTTTGAACCCATTGCAACTGCCATAGCTACTACGACCGCTGCGATAATCATTAATCCTGTCATAATCTTTTTTCCTTTCTTTTTAATCTAACAATCTTTTACCTAAACATTGCTCCTTCACGGAGCTAAATACCTAAAAACTAAATATCTTTTGTTCCTTATGACACTACAAAGGTACGGCTATTCTCCCTGCAAAACAAGTAAAAGGTCATTTGTTATCATTTAAATGCCCTTTTCTTGATATAAATCAATGAAAAGACCTTGAGATACTGATTTTTTTAATAACTTTGCAACGTTTTGTTCCGCCCGGCCTATGGGAAAGCCCTTTCAGGCCGGCGGATGAAAAGGGAATCGGGTGGAAATCCCGGACAGTCCCGCTGCTGTGAACTCATTGTGCGGTTTGTTTCAAACCTCAAGCCACTTCCTTATTATAATAAGGTGGGAAGGCCAACAAGCCGGAGTAAGTCAGAAGACCTGCAAAACGTAGTCATGCCGGAATCTCCGTGGGATGGGAGGAAGGTGTCGTGAGTGAAGAATGAAGAATATAAATGGGCGTATACAAGGAATCTCATAAAATGAGAGGATGGTTGCTTGTGTCATTTTGTATGGAGGCTGTGTTCGTGCTCGCACAAAATGGTGCGGATAGCGTGGATGTGGGGCTACAACAGATGAAAGGCCTGACGGTGACCGAGAAGGTTTTGCCTGCAGCCGTACGTTCGGGTGCTCCTGTGCAGACGCTTGATAAGGCGGAACTGGAGCGTATGGGCGTGTTAGATGTGTCGGATGCCGTACGTCATTTTTCGGGAGTGACCTTGAAGGATTATGGCGGTGTGGGAGGGTTGAAAACCGTTTCCGTACGCAGTCTGGGTGCGCAGCATACGGCTGTGCTCTACGATGGTGTAGCCATAGGGGATTGCCAGTCGGGACAGGTAGACATCTCCCGTTTCTCGTTGGATAATGTTTCTTCATTGACGTTGACTATCGGGCAAAGCGACAATATTTATCAGACAGCACGCATGTCGGCTGCTGCAAGTGCATTGAGCATCGAAACGAGCCGGCCTGATTTTGAAGACCGGGATTTCAGTCTTTCGGCGAAGGTGAAGACGGGGTCTTACGGTTTGGCCAACCCGTCATTGTTCTATGCCCATCGGTTCACATCGCGTTTGTCTTGTTCTCTTTACGGAGAATATTTGCGTGCCGACGGGAATTATCATTTTACGATGATGAACCTGACCAAGCCGATAGAAGGGAGGCGTAACAATAGCGACATCGGGGCATACCGTGCGGAGGTGAATCTTTTTGCCCGTTTGACGGAACGCCAGGATTTGGATGTGAAAGGGTATCTGTTCGATTCCCGTCGCGGATTGCCCGGCAGTGTGGTGTATGACAACCCTTATGCGGCCGAGCGGCTTTACGACCGAAACTATTTCGGACAGTTGAGGTATGAAAACCGTTTTTCGGAGAAGTGGAAGCTGAAAGCTTCGGGTAAGTTCAATTATAGTTGGAATAAAGATACAGACAAGAAGGCTGCCGGACCGACGGAAGACCGTTTCAGGCAGACGGAGACCTACCTGACCGTCACGTTGTGGGCGACGCCGGTGAAAAACCTTTCTTTTTCGTTGGCGCAGGATTTTGTCTATAATGATTTGGCCACGACATTGGAGGAGTGCCAATACCCGGAACGTTATACCAGCCTGACGGCCTTTTCTGCACAATATCGTCATCCGCTTTTTCAGGTGACGGCTTCCTTGCTGAATACGTTCATTACCGAACGGGTGGCTTTAGGGCGAGCGGCCGACGACCGTAAGCGGCTTTCCCCGGCGGTGAGCCTGACGTGGCGGCCTGTGAAAAAAGCAAGTTGGCGTTTGCGCGCGTCTTATAAAGACATATTCCGTGTCCCGACTTTCAATGACCTCTATTATCTGCTCATTGGGAACAGCCGCTTGCGTCCGGAAAAGACGCGACAATGGAACGTAGGGACAACTTGGGCCGGACGTATGGGGCGTGTGGCGGATTACGTGAGTCTTTCCGTGGACGGCTATTATAATGAGGTCGACGACAAGATAGTGGCGGTGCCTACGATGTTCGTGTGGAAGATGTCCAATGTCGGCAAAGTGGAGACGTATGGCGTGGATGCCAACCTTGCTGCGGAATGGACTTTGGCGAAAGCCTGGAATCTGGGGATGACCGCTGCTTATAGCTTCATGCAGGCGGAAGACGTGACGAAACGCAGTAGCAAGTTGTGGCGTCATCAGATAGCCTATACTCCGAAGCATTCAGGGGCTGGCGGTTTGGTGCTTGAGACCCCTTGGGTGAACGCGGCCTACAATGTGGCATGGTCTGGCGAGCGTTACCGCTTGCCCCAGAACAAGGAAAGTAACTTGATTGACGCGTATGCCGATCATAGCGTCTCTTTGTACCGGGTGTTCCGGTTCAAGGGGCATAAGTTGCGCCTACAGGTCGATGTGGCGAATCTGGGGGGGAAGAACTATGAGGTGGTACGTTACTACCCCATGCCCGGACGGAATTTCAAAGTGGCGATAACATATTCATTATAAACTTTTAAAAACGAGAAAATGAAATTGAATTGGTGTAAATTGGCCATTATGGCTTTGGCGTTGGGTGTTTTCACTGCTTGTAGCGAAGATGACGAACCAAACGGTGAAGGTCCGGGTACGGAAACCGGAGGAGGTGACGATACTACCGGTGGTAGTGGAGACAATACAGGTGGAGAGCCGGTTGTTAGTTTAGGTGCTTATGTGCTGAATACCGGAAATTGGGGTGGAAACGATGCCGGTATCCAGTTCTTGGATTTCCAAACCGGAGAGTTGAGTGAAGACCTTTATGCGGCTGCCAATGGTGAAGGGCTTGGCGACTTGGGGCAAGACCTTTGTGTGTATGGTTCGAAAATATACGTGACGGTGAGCGGTTCTTCCAAAGTTGTCATCATGGACCGTAAGTGCAAGGTTCTGAAATCCATTCCGGTGGCTACCGAAGACGGTACTCCGGTTGAACCTCGCTACATGGCAGCGTGTGAGGGGAAGGTTTATTTTACAGCATACGACGGGACGGTTTCCCGTATCGACACGACTTCCATGGCCATCGATGGCAAACTGAATCTTATAGATGCAGGGGCACAAACAGGTTATGACCATCCCGAGGCTATTACTTCTGCCAACGGCAAACTGTATGTCAATATTTCGGGGTATTCAAAAGGAAAGTGGTTGGCAGTGGTTGATGCAGCCTCTTTCACCAAGTTGAAGGATATTGAAGTAATGCTCAATCCGTATACCCAGTGCATCACGGCAGAAGACGGGTATGTATACTTCGTGTCCAATGGCAACTATGCAGGAAGCCCGTCCTTGACTCCGGACCAGTATATTTACGGTACGATGCAACGCCTCGATCCGGAAACAGACCAAGTGGAGCAAGTGTGCTGCGCCACGTATATCGCCAATGCCGGAGACAAGATGTACATCCTTTATTCAGAGTATTACTTGCCCGAGGTAGCTCGTGCGTATGTCCGTGATTTAAAGACCGGAGCGGAGAGCGAGTTTATCGATATGGCAGACCTACAGAGTGCCAATGGTTTGGCTGTTGATCCAGCATCTGGCGATGTGTATGTGTTTGACGTACCTTACGGTGCTGCTTCCGACGTTCATGTATACGGGGCGGATGGAACGTTGAAGCGTACGTTCGAGGCTGGCATGTCTACGTCCAAGATGGTGTTTGTCACAAAGTAAAGTGATGAAAGGAAAATACTTTTTTCACTGGTTGTTGGCCGTCCTGCTTTTTTCCGCTTGCGGAAGAGGAAGCAAGATGGCTTCCTTTTTGGGCGAGGGCGGCGACACGTTGGATTTGAAGTATGCGGAGAACCTGAAGATTGTGTCTTACGACGATTACCGGGTGGCTACGCTGAGAAATCCGTGGGATACGTTGGAAATACTGCACACGTATGTGTTGGTCGGGCGCGACGAGCCTTTGCCCGACAGTCTGCCGCAGGGGACGGTCGTACGCGTGCCGTTGCAGAAAGCCGTCATTTATTCGTCTGTGCATTGCGGGTTGATGGAAGAGTTGGGGGCACTGGCTGCCGTGGGCGGAGTGTGCGACCTCCGGTATATCGACTTGCCCTACATCAAGGAGGGATGCCGCACGGGGCGTATCGCGGATTTGGGCAGCGGGATGAATCCGGACATCGAGAAGCTTATGGCGTTACATCCCGATGCCGTGATGCTTTCTCCGTTTGAAAACAGTGGGGGATATGGCCGGTTGGGCAAGTTGGACATTCCCATCATCGAATGTGCCGACTATATGGAAACCTCTTCGTTGGGGCGTGCCGAATGGATGCGTTTCTACGGCCTGTTGTTCGGTAAGGCTGCCGAGGCCGATTCTTTGTTTGCCCGGGTGGAAGCCGATTACCTCCGGTGGGCCGGTAAGGTGGCCGACATAGAAGACAAGCCTACCGTGTTTGCCGATTTGAAGTCCGGCGCCACGTGGTATGTACCGGGAGGGCGCAGTACGGTAGGACGGACGTTTGCCGATGCCGGTGCCGACTATGTTTTCAGTGATTTGAAGAACAGCGGCTCGTCTCCCCTGAGCTTTGAGACGGTGTATGAGAAAGCGAAGGATGCCGACATTTGGCTGATTAAGTACAACATGCCGGAGGATAAGACCTATCGGGACCTGAAAAACGATTATGCACCATACGTCGGATTCCGGGCTTTCCGTGAACGGCGGGTGTACGGCTGCAATACCGGGAGGGTGCCTTACTATGAAGAAACGCCCTTCCATCCCGAATGGTTGCTGGAAGATTTGATAAAAATATTCCATCCGGACGTGGCAAAGACGGAAGGTGGCAGATATTTTCGTAAATTAGCGGACTGAAAAAGATGATTCCGGTGGAGCGTAAAGGATATGTGTGCGGAGGAATATTGGTCGTCGTCATTTTTGTGTTGGCGGCGGCTAACCTGCTGCTCGGTTCGGTGGACATTCCGGCCGGAGCGGTCTGGGGCGCGTTGACGGGTGGGACGGTGGAAAACGAAGCCTGGTCGTTCATCGTGTGGGAATCCCGCGTGCCTTTGTGCGTGACGGCCTGGTGCTGTGGGGCCGCCTTGGCCGCCTCGGGCCTGATGTTGCAGACGGTGTTCAATAACCCGTTGGCCGACCCGTCGATTTTGGGTATCAGTTCGGGGGCAAGCCTCGGGGTGGCCTTGGTCATGTTGGTCGGAGGCGGAATGGTGTCGGCCGGCACTTTTTCTTTTTCCGGCTTTCTGGCAGTGGTGGCCGGTGCTTTCGCCGGTGCCGTGTTGGTCATGGGGGTGATTCTTTTTCTTTCCACGCTGATACGTAGCAGCGTCATGCTGTTGATTGCCGGCATCATGATGGGCTATGTGGCCTCGTCGGCCATTTCCTTGCTGAATTTCTTTGCCACAGCCGAAGGCGTGCACTCTTACATGGTTTGGGGGATGGGCAACTTCGGAGGCGTTTCGTTGGAACAACTGCCGTGGTTTGCGGCTTTCACCTCACTCGGGTTACTGATGTCCATCCTGTTGATTAAGCCGTTGAACGCCTTGTTGTTGGGAGAACGTTACGCGGAGAACCTTGGAGTGAACGTGCGTCGTACGCGCAGCATGTTGTTGGTGGTTACGGGAATCCTGACGGCTGTGGTCACGGCTTTTTGCGGTCCGGTGTCGTTCATCGGGTTGGCCGTGCCGCACGTGGCCCGGTTGTTGCTGGGCACGTCGAACCATAATTCCTTGTTGCCGGTGACGTTGTTGAGCGGCGGGGCGGTGGCCTTGCTTTGCAATTTGATTTGTATCCTGCCCGGCGAGGCGGGACTTCTCCCCCTGAATGCCGTGACACCCGTGTTGGGTGCGCCGGTGATTATTTATGTCATTGTAAACCAACGTAGAATACAATATTTTAATTAATGGGAAAGCAGATAGTGCTCGAAGGAGAAGGGATTGCTACGGGATACCGTCAGGGAAAGCAGGTGGCGGAAGTGCATCAAGGGTTGGATTTCTGTCTGTCGGGGGGCGAACTGACCTGTTTGTTAGGATGCAATGGAGCTGGAAAGTCCACTTTGTTGCGTACGTTGGCCGGCATGCAGCCCCCTTTGTCCGGCCGTCTGGAACTCATGGGGAGGCCTTTGGAGGCTTACAGTGCGCATGAGCGTTCCAAAACCATCGGTGTGGTATTGACCGACCGCATGCAGGCAGGCGGGCTGACCGTTTACGAACTGGTGGCTTTGGGGCGTCAACCGTACACCGGTTTTTTCGGACGTTTGACTTCTGCCGACAAAGCCTTGGTATGGCGGGCGTTGGAAGAGGTCGGCATGGGCGGAAAGGCGCGTCGTTATGTGGCCGAACTGTCCGACGGGGAGCGTCAGAAAGCCATGATTGCCAAGGTGCTGGTACAAGAATGCCCGTTGATTCTCTTGGACGAGCCTACGGCTTTTCTGGATGTGGAGAGCCGTATGGAAGTGATGCGCCTGCTCCGGAAACTGGCGGTGGAAGAACACAAGGCCGTTTTGCTTTCCACGCACGATGTGGATCAGGCTTTGGCCATGTCCGACCGCTTATGGCTGATGACGCAGGAACGCGAGATGCTGTGTGGGACGACCGAGGACTTGGTGCTGTCGGGGGCGATGGACCGGCTGTTTGGTAGCACGTCCATCCGTTTCGATGCGGTTCGCGGCATCTATGCCCCGGAGAACCGTAACAGCCGAGTGGTTCGTCTGGAAGCTGCCGATGAGGCATTGCGTTATTGGGCACAGAACCTTTTGGTGCGGCATGGTTTCCGCCCCGTTGCGCCGGACGAGGGCGGAGAAGGGGCAGCGAGCCTTGCAGTCATCAGTCCGCATGACATGGTATGGACACAAAACGGAATCTCCTCCCGCTTTTGTTCGTTTGCCGGACTGGCTGAAATGTTCCGCCCGTCATGACGAACCGGCATCGGGATGGTAAATGGGCAAAGTGTCAGAATGCCAAAACGTCAGTGAGGGGGTGGTGAGAATGGCGTATTTGCGTCCGGAGGGAAATACGGTGTGAAAATACGTGTTATTTTGGAAGTCGAGGTTGTACACGGAGAAAGCTTTCGCGGTATTTTTACCGTCTTTCTGAAAACGAAAAGCGAGCATTGGGCGGTGGAAACTTTTAAGGGAGTAAGTGAGGAGGAAAGTAAGTTTGCATTTTGTTTTTGTTCTTAGGGAGATAGGAAAGCGGCAGTTAGAGAAAAAATCCTGTTTTAACCCATTGTTTTGAGTGCTTTCCGGTGTGTTTTTCAGCGAAAAGTCGAGCATGAAACGTCAGTCTGCGGAGAATGGAAAATCGCTTTCAGCCAAACTTTTTTCCGTTCGCAGGAGAAAAATAGGGAAAAATGGGTGGAAATGACGGATAAAATCAGTTTTTGGGCTGCTTTTTTAACTTATGCCATTTTAAATGGCACTAAAGTTTCGTTTTTGTTCAAGCGGAAATCGTGGGAATACTTTCTTTTTGCAAGTAAAAAGTGTTGTATATTTGCTATTTTGTTAGTCTCGCGTGGCAATATGAAAGGTGTTCCTATTCTTATCGGTATTGCTTGGTATGCCTTGTTTGTTGATGGTCAGTGCACCGTTGGATAGCAAGTTTTGATGGTATGTTTTCTGGGATTGGGAGATATTTTCTCCCGCATTTTTATGGTCACTCCGGAAAAACTCTGTACTTTTATCCTTTCAAAGAACAGGGAAAGGCTATGGCAAAGGATAAGACCGTCTATGTGTGTGCGAATTGCGGACAGGAATCACCGAAGTGGGTGGGGCGTTGCCCTGCGTGTGGGGAATGGAATACTTTTAAGGAATTCACTGTGCGTAAGGAGGGTACGTCGGCCATCGCGTCAGGAGGATTCCACCAGGCGTTGCCGGGGGAACCGTTGCGTAGGCGGCCCATTCCCGTGGGACAGATTGTGACCGATGAAGAACCGAGGTTGGACATGCACGACGAGGAACTGAATCGCGTATTGGGCGGCGGGCTGGTGCCCGGCTCATTGGTGCTTCTGGGTGGGGAACCCGGCATCGGGAAGTCCACGTTAGTCTTGCAGACCGTACTGAAGATGACGGACAAGCGGGTGCTTTATGTCAGTGGAGAGGAGAGTGCGCGGCAGTTGAAGTTGCGTGCCGACCGTTTGGTGCCAAGGGCAGGAGGAAAGGCGGACGGACGGGAAGGGTTCTTGTCCCGTTCGTCTTGCATGGTCGTGTGCGAGACTTCGCTCGACCAGATTTTCCTGCACGTCCGTAACGAGCAGCCGCAGTTGGTGGTCATCGATTCCATACAGACCATCATGACAGAGGCCATGGACAGTTCGCCCGGCAGCATCTCGCAGGTGCGCGAGTGCGCCGCGCTGTTGTTGAAATTCGCCAAGGAGAGCAACATCCCCGTGATATTGATTGGCCATATCAATAAGGAGGGGACACTGGCCGGCCCCAAGGTGTTGGAACATATCGTGGATGCCGTGTTGCAGTTCGAGGGCGACCAACATTATATGTACCGCATCCTGCGCAGCATCAAGAACCGTTTCGGCAGCACGGCCGAGTTGGGCATCTACGAGATGCGGCAAGACGGTTTGCGGCAGGTGAGCAATCCTTCGGAACTGTTGCTCACCGAGAATCACGAAGGACTGAGTGGCGTCGCCATCTCTTCGGCCATCGAGGGCGTACGCCCCTTCCTCATCGAAACGCAAGCCTTGGTCAGCACGGCGGCTTACGGCACGCCACAACGTTCGGCCACCGGTTTCGACCTGCGCCGGTTGAATATGTTGCTGGCCGTGTTGGAGAAGCGGGTAGGGTTCAAACTGGCGCAGAAAGACGTGTTCCTGAACATAGCCGGAGGATTGAAAGTGACCGATCCGGCCATCGACTTGTCCGTCATTGCCGCCGTGTTGAGCAGCAATGTGGACACGGGCATCGAAAGCGGCGTCTGCATGGCCGGGGAAGTCGGCTTGAGCGGCGAGATACGTCCGGTAAACCGTATCGAGCAGCGCGTGGCGGAAGCTGCCAAGCTCGGTTTCCGGCAAATGATTGTCCCGCGCCACAACTTGCAGGGATTCGACACGTCGAAACTGAAGATAGAACTTGTCCCGGTGCGGAAAGTGGAAGAGGCGCTCCGTGCGCTTTTCGGTTAAACGAACAGATAACGATAAGGATATGATAGAAGAATACCAACTCAGGGTCTTGCCGGAAACGGCAGCCAACGAGCAGGCCTTGCGCCGTTACGTCGCCCGCGAGAAAGGAAAGGACGAACGGACGCTGACGGCCATACGGGTGTTGAAACGCAGTATCGACGCCCGTCAGCGCACGATATTCGTCAACTTGAAGGTACGGGTGTATGTCAATGAGCAGCCGGAGGACGATGAATTTGTCCGTACGGCATACCGGAATGTGGAGGGATGTCCGCAGGTGGTTGTGGTCGGTGCCGGTCCCGGCGGACTGTTTGCCGCCTTGCGCCTGATTGAGGCAGGGTATCGTCCCGTCATCGTGGAACGAGGTAAGAACGTCCGCGACCGTAAGTTGGACTTGGCCAAAATATCGCGTGAGCATAAAGTGGACAGCGAGAGCAATTACAGTTTCGGGGAAGGCGGCGCAGGAGCTTATTCCGATGGAAAGCTGTACACCCGGAGCAAGAAACGCGGGAACGTGGAGAAAATCCTGAATGTATTCTGTCAGCACGGAGCCAGTGTGTCCATCCTGCAAGACGCCCATCCCCACATCGGGACGGACAAACTTCCGAGAGTCATCGAGAATATGCGCAAGACGATTCTGGACTGTGGGGGAGAAGTGCATTTTGAGACCCGTATGGATGCCTTGCTCATCGAGAAAGACACGGTGGTGGGGATAGAGACGAACACGGGGAAGACCTTCCGCGGGCCGGTCATTTTGGCCACGGGGCATTCGGCGCGTGATGTCTACCGTTGGTTGCATGCCCATGGCGTGGAAATCGAAAGCAAGGGCTTGGCGGTCGGTGTGCGTTTGGAGCATCCGTCGCTTCTCATCGACCAGATACAATATCACAACCGGAACGGACGGGGAAAGTATCTTCCGGCTGCGGAGTATAGCTTTGTGCAGCAAGTGGAAGGCCGCGGGGTGTACAGTTTCTGTATGTGTCCGGGCGGGTTCGTCGTTCCGGCAGCCAGTGGTTCCCGGCAGACGGTGGTCAACGGGATGTCGCCCAGCAACCGTGGGTCGAAATGGAGCAATTCAGGCATGGTGGTGGAGTTGCATCCGGAAGATCTGGAGGAGAAATCACTGGCCGGTTTTATGGCTGTTTCCGGTTTGCAGCCGGACGTGCGGCATCCGTTGGCCATGATGTTCTTTCAGGAAGCGTTGGAAGAACAGAACTGGCAGCAGGGGAATTGCCGACAGACGGCTCCCGCGCAGCGGATGGCCGATTTCGTGAACGGGCGTTTGAGTTACGACCTGCCCGCGAGTTCGTATGCTCCCGGACTGGTGTCCTCGCCTTTGCATTTCTGGATGCCGAAGTTCATCACGGCACGATTGGCAGAGGGCTTCCGCCGTTTCGGCAAAGCCTCCCGTGGTTTCCTGACCAACGAGGCCGTGATGTTAGGAGTGGAGAGCCGCACGTCGGCACCCGTACGTATCGTGCGCGATGGGGAAACTTTGCAGCACGTGCGGTTGAAGGGATTGTTCCCGTGCGGCGAAGGTGCCGGATATGCCGGAGGCATCGTGTCGGCCGCGATGGACGGGGAGCGTTGTGCGGAAGCCGCGGCTGCTTACCTCGGGAGTTAGAAATCCACTCCCAAGGTCATGGTGAGGTTGCCCGTGCGGATGTGCCCGTCGAAGTCGTCGTAATGGTATTCGCTGTAGTTACGTCCGGCAATGTTGAACAAGCCGATGTCGTATCCCATTTCAAAGTAGAAGTTTTGGAAAGCCATGCCGCAACCTACCCGTATTCCGGCATCGAAGCGTTTATAGCGGTCGGCTCCGAATGGGTCAATCTTGGTACGGGAATCGTAAAGTTTGGTCGTTCCGCCTACGCCAACGGCCATGAAACCTCCGAAAAACGGTTGCACGGTGAAATCGTCGGCGTTGGTGTTGAGTTTGTATTTCAGTACAATGGGAATTTCCAGATACCTCATGTAACATTTCTTAAACTCGACTTCCTCCGTGGCTTCTATTTCCGTGCCCTTTTCCGTGTAAATCAATCCGCTCTCCAAGAAGAAGGGTAGTCCGTCGCCCAGCTTGTTTCCGTAAACCAATCCGATATGATAACGCGGCAACGGATTGGTCTGTGCTTCTCCTCCTGTCCCTTTGTATCGCACCGTAGGGACGTTCAGACCGAAACGCAGACCGAAGTAAGAGCTTCGTCTGTAATCCCGCCAACGGCTCGCATATACGGGTTCTCCTTCATAGAAATCCTTTCCGGCGCTTACCGGCATGGCGGTCAACAGTAATAAGACATATAGAAGAAAAGTTTTTTTTGTCATGTGAGTGTATGCTTAATATCGATGATTTTCAATGCAAAGTTACTACAAAAAAGTGAAATGCGGAAAGATATAGTGATAGAATTGAGTTACAAGGGTTTTGGTTGAAGTGGCGATAATCCGTGAAGCCATTACAATCCCTGCCGAAGCCAAATCCTGACGCCGCTACGTTACTTGTTCGTAACCATGCCCGAAAATGCGACAAACGGGTACGAATAGCGAAACAAGGCTCTAAGGAATAGTGAGTTATCCATAACTCATGCGAAAAATCAGGTTACGGAAAAAGATTGCGCCGTTCCTCCCCGTTTTGCGTACCAACACCGGACTCTTCACCAACTAATTTTGAAACCCAAAAATTAAGGACAATGAAGAGTACATTTTCAGTAATCTACTACCTCAAGCGTCAGGTAGTGAAAAAGG
>OIWN01000277.1_pt1 | contig 49426 bp, 44 predicted proteins | sample 1587591 | NCBI WGS metagenome assembly OIWN01 (sample SAMEA3888901, study PRJEB22519) | human gut metagenome | biome: human gut; feature: human-associated habitat; material: faeces | place: Denmark | collected 2010 | reverse complement strand
TGCGGGAAAAAGGAGGCGGAGACTGAGAAAGACACACAGCTGTTAAATAATTCCTTATCTGCATCAGAAGGACACCATGCATGCCTGGAAAGCTCCTCTAAAGACAGAGAGGACATTGAAATTCCATATGTCCCATTTTTGATCGGAAAGCACAGTGAGATGAATGACTTTGTGCTCAGCTATCCCACGGTCAGCCGCCTTCACCTTAAAGTTGACAAAAAAGAGAGGGTTTACATTTTTACAGATATGAATTCTACCAATGGAACCGTAGTAAATGGATATAAGATGGAAGCAAATGAGACGGTAAGTGTAAAGGAGGGAGATATCATTCAGATAGCAGGGCTCAGTTACCGGTTCCGGGAGAACTGAATCATCCGGGAGCATGTGCCGTTACACGGCAGAGAAAGAAATCTATCTGTATTTTTCTATTGTTTTAGGGGAATAATCGTAGAATTGACAGTAAATATATGGTATAATGTCCGTAAGAGCGGACATTATACCTGCGCATACCGGTTTCAGCATTCACTGCTGAAAGCCGGGCGCTGAGTTCCGCCGGAGGCTGCCATATCCAGAGGATATGGTATAGATTTATCCTGTGTAAAAGAATGGGCAAAGGATCCAGACAAGCATGCAGTATTGGAATTAGTTTTTCAGGGAATTGACGATGATTATATTATAGAGAGTTTCAATTTTACAGAGGAAGAATTTTTAAGTCTTGTACTGTCTGATCAGGAACTGCGGGAGTATAAACCAGTCTTTCAGAGAAAGGAACTTTCAGATGAAGAACTGGAAGCACGATACCAGAAAATGATTGAATCAGAGGGATTGTAATGGAAAAACTGATTAGTACTGGCCCTGAAAAAGTGATCTTTCTTGATATTGATGGGGTTTTAAATAGCAATCGTTCGACAGAACCAATCATTGCGGAAGATATGAGCCTGAGTTTGGACAATGACGCACATATAAAAATGGTATGCCTCTTGAGCAAAGAGGCAGGGGAGGAACAGCAGAGATGAATCAGGCAATGAAGAAAGCAAAGGAAACTTTTGCACAGGGAAATTATACCTGTGTCTGGTGCAGGGACGACGAGCTTTTGACGAGTAAGGAAGCAGGTCTGCGTCCGCTGCTGACACGCATCCGGGAGGGGAAGGATTTGAACGGATTTTACGCGACGGATAAAATCGTCGGACGCGCGGCAGCATTTTTATATGTGAAGCTTGGAGCAGCCGGGGTGTATGCACCTGTGATGAGCAGGGGTGCGAAAGAGCTTTTGACGGAATACAACATACCTGCAGAAGCAGACGAACTGACAGAGAACATCCGAAATCGTCAAAATACCGGATTATGTCCGATGGAATGCGCAGTTTCTTCCTGTGGCAGTCCGGAAGCAGCGTATGTTGCCATTTTGGAAGCGATCAGAAAAATGCAGCAGAAATAATCGATAAAGATAAAGGGGAAAATATAAGAGGAGGAGCGTTTAAATGCTGTACAAAAAGAATCAGGCAGAGAAACTGGAGGACAGCTTGTTTAAGCAGCCCACAGCGGAGTATAGGGGAGCTCCCTTTTGGGCGTGGAATACGAAGCTGGAGCAAAAAGAGCTCGACAGACAGATGGAGGTCTTAAAGTCGATGGGCTTTGGCGGTGCACATCTGCATCCGCGTACCGGTCTGGAAACACCGTATTTAAGCGAGGAATTCATGGATCGGATCAAGGGCTGCCTGGCAAAAGCAAAGCAGGAAAATCTACAGGTTTATTTGTATGATGAGGATCGTTGGCCATCCGGATTTGCGGGAGGTCTTGTGACGAAGGAGGAAAAATACCGTGCGCAGTATCTTCTGTTTACAAACAAGCCTTATGAAGCAGGGGAAGAGGCACAGATGCAGACAGATTCCAGTGCGAGAGCAGCAAGAACCTTAAATGGCAGGCTGCTTGAGGTTTACGATGTCGTTCTGGACGAAAAGGGTTATCTGGTTTCCGGTAAAAAACTGGAGGAAGGGATGCAGCCCCAGGGAACCTGCTGGTACGCTTATCTGGAACGCCCGCTGCCGAGCACCTGGTACAACCATCAGACCTATGTAAATACGCTGGACAAAGCGGCAATGGATCGTTTCCTGGAAATCACCCACGAGGCTTATGCAAAGGAGATCGGGGACGAGTTTGGAAAAACTGTGCCGACGATCTTTACGGATGAGCCGCAGTTCTCTCATAAAACACTTTTGCAGTTTCCGCAGGAAAAACGGGATGTGATCCTGCCCTGGACAGAGGATTTTGCTCAGACCTATCAGGAAATGTATCAGGAGGATATTCTGGAAAAGCTCCCTGAGCTGATTTGGGAAAAAGCAGACAGAAGCGTTTCCACGATCCGGTATCATTATCATGATCATGTGACGGAGCGTTTTACCCGCGCGTTTGCAGACAATGTGGGAGCATGGTGCAAAAAGCACAATATTGCGCTGACCGGACATATGATGGAAGAGCCCACACTGCGCAGTCAGACTGCAGCACTGGGCGAGGCGATGCGTGCGTACAGAAGCTTTGAACTGCCCGGTATCGACATGCTGTGTGACAGCCATGAATACACGACGGCAAAGCAGGCACAGTCTGCATCTCATCAGTTTGGGCGTGAAGGCGTAATGAGCGAGCTTTATGGTGTAACGAGCTGGAGCTTTGATTTCAGACGCCATAAGCTGCAGGGAGACTGGCAGGCGGCGCTGGGCATTACACTGCGTGTGCCGCATCTGTCCTGGGTTTCTATGAAGGGGGAGGCAAAGCGTGATTATCCGGCGAGCATCAATTATCAGTCGCCGTGGTGTAAGGAATATAAAACAGTTGAAGATCATTTTGCAAGAGTAAATACAGCAATGACACGTGGGAAGGCAGCTGTGCGTGTCGGCGTCATCCATCCAATCGAAAGCTACTGGCTTCACTGGGGACCGGAGTCCCAGACCGGATCGATCCGGGAGCAGATGGAGGAACGGTTCCAGAATGTGACCCGCTGGCTGTTGTTTGGCAGCTGTGACTTTGACTTTCTGGATGAATCGCTTCTGCCTGATTTGTGTACGGAAGCAGGAAGCCCGCTGAAGGTCGGTGCAATGTCCTATGATGCTGTTATCATTCCCGGCTGTGAAACGCTGCGCAGTACGACAATAGAACGTTTGAAAACCTTTGCAAGAGCGGGCGGTAAGCTGATCCTGATGGGAGAAGCACCGACTATGACCGATGCAGTGCCCAGTAACGATGGAGCAGAGCTTGCAGCACTGTCCAGCCAGATCGTTTTTGAAAAAGCGGCGCTTTTGGAAGCGGTTGAGCCGTATCGCACACTGCGCCTGGAAAATGAGACGGGAAGCCTGACAAACCATTACATCTATCAGCTGCGCATGGATCAGGACTGCAGCTGGCTGTTTATTGCAGTGGGAGAGCCTGCAGGAAATCCGGATTTTGTGAAAAAGGATCCTGTGAACATCGTGTTAAACGGCAGGTTCACGGTGAAAGAATACGATACCATGACCGGAAGAATCCGGGATGTGAAGACGGCAAAAAGAGAGGCGCAGACGGTTGTAAATCATATCTTTTATAACCAGAGCAGCTTGCTGTTAAAGCTGATGCCGCTGGGCGAGGCGAGCGGCAGCGTGCAGGCGGCTGATGCGAATGATGCAACACAAGCAGCTGGCGTGCCTGGCGCGATGCAGGCGGTATCTGGCGCATCCAGCACGGCAGAAAGCTGCGCAGCATGCGGCGATTCTGCTTTAGCTGCAGCCATCCGGGAACAGCTCCTTGCGTCCGGCGCAGCGCCGAAAGCCCTTCCGAATCGTGTTGCTGTTACTTTAAGTGAGCCGAACGTTCTTCTTTTGGATCGTGCGGAATTTTGTATGGACGGCGGAGCATATCAGCCTGCACAGGAGCTGCTGCGGGCAGACAATGTCCTGCGCAGTCAGCTCGGTTTCCCGGCGCGCGGCGGAGAAGTTGCCCAGCCATGGGTATTGCCGGAGGAAAAGACGGAACATTTTGCGACCCTTCGCTTTACGATAGAAAGTGAAGTGGAAGTACCGGTACGTTTGGCGCTGGAGGAAGCGGAGCATGCATCTGTAAAACTGAATGGGAAAACAGTGAACGAAAAGGTGTCCGGCTGGTATACGGACCACTGCATCGGGACGATCGAAATCGGCACACTTCAGAAAGGCACAAATATAGTGGAAGCGACAGTTCCTTTCACGCACAGAATCGGTCTGGAATGGTGCTATCTGCTGGGTGATTTTGGCGTGCGTATCGAAGGCAGGGCCGGTGTTGTGACAGCACCTGTCAGAGCGTTAAGTTTTGGGGATATCGTACCCCAGGGACTTCCTTTTTATGGTGGAAATATTACCTATCATCTGCCGGTATCGATCGGAGCAAATGGCGCTGTTGTACATATTCCTCATTATCGTGGCGCACTCGTTGCAGTTGAAAAAGATGGAAAACGGTTGGGTGAGACGATATTTGCACCTTATGATCTGACTGTTGGAAAGACAGAGTCCCTGGAGCTGGTGCTGTTTGGAAACCGCGTCAATACCTTTGGCGCAGTCCATATGGTTGGAGAGGATGACAGATTCCTGAATCCCGGCAGCTGGCGCACACAGGATGATGGCTGGTCGGAGGAATATGTGCTGCAGAAGGTCGGTATTTTGTCTGCACCGGTGATCGTGGAAAAGTAAAAATGTATTTTGGAAAGCAAAAATGCAGTGTGTTATACAGCACTGCATTTTTGTTTCCTGACAAGGAACAGGGAATGTGCTACAATGATAAAAAGATGTCGGATAAAAAGACTTTCACTTATCTATGAGGAAGCTCATGTGAGCTTAACTCTTTCGACTCTGGCATCATAAAAAGTAAAATGTTTGAGAGATAAAACGAATGTGAGGGAAAGAAAATGACAGAAATTGAAAATAGTAAAGATCTGATTAGTGTATTATGGAGTGGGGCAGACATCTTGCGTTCAAAAATGGACGCAAATGAGTATAAAGATTATCTGCTGGGGATAGTGTTTTATAAATATCTTTCGGATTCCTTCCTGATCAAGGTATATGATCTGCTTTACGATGAAAAACCATCTACACTGAAGGATGCAGTAGAGGCATACAAAGAGGCACTGAATGACGAAGAAAGTTCAGAAGAATTAAAAAAACAGCTTGCAGAAGAATGCCATTATGTGATGGAACCAGAACTTACATATACGCATTTTGCAGAGGAAGCAAGAAATAATTCTTTTAACCGGGAGCAGCTGCAAAAAGGCTTCAATAACATTGAGCAGAGTGATCCTATTTTTGCTGATTTGTTTGCTGATATTGATTTATATTCCAATCGATTGGGTACAGGAGATCAGAAACAGAGCGATACAGTTGCCAGTCTTATAAAAGAAATTGATAAAGCTGATTTACTGAATTCAGATGCAGAAATACTTGGGAATGCATATGAATATCTGATTGGGCAGTTTGCATCTGAAACCGGAAAGAAAGCAGGAGAATTCTATACGCCCCAAGCTGTATCGAAAATCCTGACACGAATCGCTATTTCGGGACAGGAAGATAAGATTGGACTGTCTGTGTATGATCCGTGTATGGGATCAGGATCGCTCCTATTAAATGCAAAAAAGTATGCGGCTAAGCCAAAGTATATTAAGTATTACGGACAGGAATTGAATACATCGACATATAATTTGGCAAGAATGAACATGTTTTTACATGGAGTTGCAGCGGAGAACCAAAAGCTTAGAAACGGTGATACACTGGATGGAGACTGGCCGACTGGAGAAGAAACGGATTTTGATATGGTTCTTATGAATCCGCCCTATTCTGCAAAATGGAGCGCAGCGGCAGGATTTTTACAGGATGAGCGTTTCAGTGATTATGGTGTACTGGCACCAAAATCAAAAGCAGATTATGCTTTTTTACTGCATGGATTGTATCATCTGAAAAGCAGTGGGACAATGGCAATTGTGCTTCCGCATGGCGTCCTTTTCAGAGGAGCAGCAGAGGGAAAAATCAGAGAGAAATTGTTGCGCTCCGGCAATATTTACGCGGTAATCGGTCTTCCGGCAAACTTATTTTATAATACGTCCATTCCGACTTGTATTATTGTGTTAAAGAAACACAGAGATGGACGGGATGTACTGTTTATTGATGCCTCTAAGAATTTTAATAAAGGCAAAAAACAAAACGAGATGACGGATGCCCATATTGACGAAGTGCTTGCATTGTATAGCAAGAGAGAAACTGTAGAAGGAGAAGCAGTTTTAGCAAGCTTTGATGAGATCGAAAAAAATGATTTCAATCTGAATATCCCGCGATATGTTGATAATTTTGAGAAAGAAGAAGAAGTCGATCTTGATGCACTTTTAAAAGATCTGGAAAAAACAGATGATGAGCTGAAACAGGTGCATGGAGAATTTGTATCCCTTTTAAAAGAGCTGACATCATCAGATGAGGCTATTATGTCTTCATTAAATAAGCTGATTGGAAGGATGGAGAGGTAATGGATATGGCAAAACCTATAATTAGATTTAAAGGATATCAGGATGATTGGGAACAGCGTAAGTTAAATGAGATTGCCGATAAAGTATCAGAGAAGAATAAAAATAATGAATTTTCAGAGCCGTTTACAAACTCAGCAGAACAGGGAATCATTAGCCAGAAGGATTATTTTGATAGAGAGATTGTAAACAATGAAAATCTGAATGGTTATTATATCGTCAGGAATGATGACTTTATTTATAATCCAAGAATTTCTGTAACGGCTCCTGTTGGACCGATAAATCGTAACAGACTTGGTAGAAATGGCGTAATGTCGCCGCTTTATACGGTATTTAGAACACATGATATAAATAATTTGTACTTGGAATTTTATTTCAAAACTACGAAGTGGCATCGCTTCATGAAACTAAACGGAGATTCAGGTGCTCGATTTGACAGATTTACGATTTCGTCAACACAGTTTATGGAAATGCCAATTCCATATCCGACGTTAGAGGAGCAGCAAAAAATTGGAGAGTATTTTGACTCCCTCGATCACCTCATCACTCTTCACCAGCGAAAGTGTGATGAAACAAAAAGACTGAAAAAATATTTGCTTCAAAAAATGTTTCCGCAAAATGGGGAAAAAGTTCCAGAAATTCGATTTTCAGGATTTACTGATGATTGGGAACAGCGTAAGTTGGGAGATGTTGTTGAATTCCTTGATACAATGAGAAAACCGTTAGAGGGTGCAAAGCGAACTCCTGGACCGTATCCATATTATGGTGCGTCTGGAATTGTGGATTATGTAGATGGATATTTATTTGATGAAGAACTTGTTCTATTAAGCGAAGATGGAGCAAATATTACAGATAGAAATTATCCAGTGTGCTTCTTGGCATCAGGAAAATACTGGGTTAACAACCATGCTCATGTGTTAAGAACTAAAGATGGAAATGAAAACAATTTCATTTGTAATTCTCTTGAACGAAAAGATTATAAACAATATAACTCTGGAATGGCTATGCCAAAATTAAATCAAGAAGTATGCAGAAGTATACCAATAAGCTGTCCAAGTTTCGATGAACAAAAGAAAATAGGGGACTATTTTCGGAACCTCGACAACCTCATCACTCTTCACCAGCGAGAGTTAGAAAATTTCCAAAATATCAAGAGATTTATGCTTGGAAAGATGTTTGTATAAGGGAGAAACGTAGAAAATGGGAAAAATAATTCTTTATCACGGGACTCCGGATCGGGTTGTTGTGCCGAAATACGGTGGTGGGGATGAAAAACACGATTATGGAAAAGGTTTTTATCTCACGGAAAGTATTGAACTTGCTAAGGAGTGGGCGGTTTGCCGCCCAAATGAAATAAATGGCTGGGTTCACAAGTATGAACTTGAAGCAGATGGATTAAAAATTTTAGATTTTCAGCAGAAGGATGTACTTTCATGGCTTGCTGAATTGATGAAGCATAGGGATGCAGCGGATTCTAAACGATATCGCATGCTTGCAGCAAAGTTTATTGAAAAATACGGAGTAGATACAAACGAATATGACGTTATTCGAGGGTGGAGAGCAAATGCGTCTTATTTTTATATTGCGAAGGAGTTTGTTCGGGATAATATTGATATCGATATTCTTGAAGAACTTCTTTCACTGGGTGGTTTGGGAATCCAGTATTGCATCAAATCAGAAAAAGCGTATGCGAATCTGACGGAGAAGAGCGATGACTTGCGTATTGTTCCATATGCTGAGTTTAATGATAGATATAATCAGAGAGACGTGATGGCTAGAAAAAATATGCGTGATCTTGTTGACTCTGATGCAAATAAGGTTACAAAAGTATTCAGTACTTTATTTTGAGGTGATGATAATGCGGGCATATGCAGAGGAGTATTTAAATGATGTGGTAGAAAATCAAGGAAAGCTCTTTGATTTTGTTGCACAGATGTATCCTGATAAGGATACGGAGGAATTTATCAATACTTATATGGCAAGCAAAACAAGAAAAAGTATTGATGAAGCCCAAGCTTATGTCAATACGATGGATGCAAAGGAACTTTGGAATTATTTTAATAAGACAGAAAACTATCATTTGAGAGATGGCAATGCGATGGAAGGATTCATGCCATTTTGGATTGGTGAATTCTATGCCTATTATCAGTGGTATTATAACTTACCGAGTGCGGAGTTGGTTAGAAAAATTCCGGTTTCCTTTTTGAAAAAAGCTTATGCAGGACTTCATGACCTGGAGCTTGATTTGGCAGTGAAAAAAGTTGGGGTGGTATAATGACAATTGTTTGTTTTCATAACGAATATGAAGAAAATGGATACCTGAGTAACTGGTATCCATCTAAGTTTTCTATTAATGGTATTGGTTATTCTTCAATGGAACAGTATATGATGTACAGTAAGGCAGTATGCTTTAAGGATGATAAGGTTGCAAAGCAGATTCTTGCTACGGAGGACTGTGCAAAAATCAAGGATTTAGGAAGGAATGTGACTGGATATGACGATAATATGTGGAATGGTGTTCGACAGATTATTGTTTATGAGGGACTCTTGGCGAAGTTTTCACAAAATCCTGAATTGCGGGAAAAATTGAAAAAAACGGGAAAAGCAATTCTGGCAGAGTGTGCAGTGAAAGATCGGATATGGGGGACTGGTTTATCAATGCATGACCCAGACCGGCTTGATTGGACGAAATGGCAAGGTCAAAATCTACTTGGTTACGCTTTGATGATGGTGAGAGAAAGAATATAATCCATATGTTTGGGAACAGCGTAAGTTGGGAGATGTTGCTCAAGAATTCAAAAGTGGAACCTCTTTGAAGGCAGATGAGATAGATATAACAGGTGATTATCCAGTCTATGGTGGGAATGGTTTAAGAGGGTATACTTCGACATACAATCATGATGGCGAATATGCGTTAATTGGTCGGCAGGGAGCTTTATGCGGAAATATGAATTATTCTGTTGGAAAGGCTTATTTTACTGAACATGCGGTAGTCGTAAAAGCTGATGAAAATAATGATACCATGTTCTTATATTACATGTTGGATACAATGAATTTAGGACAGTATTCAGACCAATCCGCACAGCCAGGATTAGCGGTAAATAAGCTGGTAAAGTTAGAAAATTGGTTTCCTACAAAAGAGGAACAACAGCGAATTGGATGGTATTTTAGCAACCTCGACCACCTCATCACTCTTCACCAGCAGAAGTATTTTTATCATATATGCACATTCAACCAAACAAAAAAACTCTAATAAACGTAAAAGGAGAACGAAAATGCCAGAATTGGAGAAAATAATCGAAAAAAAGTTAATAGAGCAATTGATTTATGGAGAGTCTCAGTGGACTTACCGGGAAGATTTAAAGACGGAGGACGATCTTTGGAAAAATTTCAAGTATATTCTGGAACAGAATAATAAAGATCGCCTGAATGGAGAAGCTTTGTCGGATGCAGAGTTTGAACAGGTGAAGAATCAGTTGCAGTTTTCTTCTTTTTATAAGGCAGGTGAGTGGTTGGTTGGTGAAAATGGAAAAGTGATGGTTCATGTACAACGAGATACGGAAAGGCTGCATTTAGTTGTGATGAATCATGAACACATTGCGGGGGGAAGCAGTGTTTATGAGGTAATCAATCAGTATAGTGCATTAAAGTCAGATGATGAAAAGCGTATAGCAGAAAGGGACAGAAGATTTGATGTTACGCTAATGATTAACGGGCTTCCGATGATACATATTGAATTGAAAAATCGTCAGCATTCATATATGGATGCTTTCTGGCAGATAAAAAAGTATATCAGTGAGGGGAAATTTACTGGAATTTTTTCTGCAGTTCAGATGTTTGTGGTCAGTAATGGAGTAGATACGAAATACTTTGCAGCGGCAAGTGATACGGAACTGAATCCGAAATTTATGAGCGGCTGGGTTGATACAGAGAATAATCCTGTATCCGATTATATCGATTTTGCCAAGAGTGTTCTGCGTATTCCGCAAGCGCATGAAATGATAGCCCGGTATACGGTTTTAGATGAAGATGCAAAAAGGTTGATTTTACTTCGTCCATATCAGATTCATGCAATTGAATCTATAAGGGAGGCTTCGAGGACAGGAAAATCCGGGTATGTATGGCATACAACAGGTTCCGGAAAGACGCTGACTTCTTACAAAGCAACCAGAAATTTGCTTATGGATATTCCGGCGATTGATAAAGCAATTTTTCTGATTGATCGAAAAGATCTGGACGCACAGACAACCATGGCATTTCAGGCATATGCAAATAATGATCTGGTAGATGTGGATGAGACTGATAATGTGAATGATCTGAAGAAAAAACTAAAGTCCAGTGATCGGCAGGTGATCGTTACTACGATTCAGAAAATGCAGATCCTGATTAGTAAAAGACTTCAGGAAGGAACAACAGAATATAGCAAGATCAAGAATCTGAAAATTGCATTTGTAGTAGATGAGTGTCACAGAGCGGTTACACCAAAGACCAAAAGAGAACTGGAAAAATTTTTTGGTAGATCACTTTGGTATGGATTTACAGGAACACCCAGGTTTGCTGAAAATCCGTATCCACAGATGGGGGATTTAGCTCGTACTACAGAAGAATTATATGGAAAACGTCTTCATAAATATACGATTCAAAATGCGATTCATGATAATGCTGTGCTTGGATTTCAGGTAGAGCATAATGGAGCAAAAAATCTTGAGGATGAGACAAATGCCAGCGTATATGATAATGAAACTCATATGCTGAAAGTGTTGGATATTATTCTCAATAAGTCTTTTTATAAATTGGGATTTCAGAATGGAAAAGGGAAGACATATGAAGGACTTCTGACAACAAGTTCGATTCAGCTGGCACAGAAATATTATGAACTTTTGTGTAAAGTTAAAAGTGGTGAAACATCGCTTGTAATTGATGAAAAAATCAAACAGGTTCTTCCTGATTTTCCGAAGTTTGCCATCACATATTCGGTAACAGAAAATGAAGAAGGATCACATGTCAATCAGGAGAAGATGCAGAAATCTTTAAATGATTATAATGAAATGTTTGGTACAAAGTATGAGCTTTCACAGATTCAGGGATATAATGGAAACTTGAACAAACGATTAGCACGAAAAGATGCAAAATTCAAGAGCAGGAATGAACAGCTGGATCTGGTAATTGTGGTAGATCGTTTGCTGACAGGTTTTGATGCGCCGTGTATGTCTACAATATTTATTGACAGACAACCGATGGGACCGCATGATTTGATTCAGGCATTTTCAAGGACAAATCGTATTTTTGACAAAAATAAAACCTATGGACAGATTGTAACTTTTCAGGCACCTAAATTATTTAAAGAAAGTGTGGATAATGCCGTAAAATTGTATTCTGCAGGGAGTACAGAGAAAGCACTGGTAGCTGAATGGGAAGAAATTGAACCGGCATTTCGGAAGGCGTTGGCAGCATTGAAAGTATCTGCCGAGACACCGGAAAAGGTCACACCAATGTCTATAAAAGAGAAAAAAGTATTTGTTAAGATGTTCCAGACCTTTGATCATTTGTTTGCGCAGCTCAAATCTTTTACGCAATATGAAGATAGTATGTTGGATGATTATGGAATTACAGAAGAAGAGTATGATAAGTATGCCGGTGTTTATAAAAATGCATTGGAAGAGATCAAACTTGCAGAAGGGGAAGACGATTCGGATAAGGAGCACCAGGAAGATGATACGATAGATTTGGATTATGAATTGATGGCATACAGCAGTACCAAAATTGATTATGAGTATATCATCAATCTGATTCAGAATATCGTAACACCAAGCGAAGAAGCGGAAGTTATTACACCTGAAGAAAGACAGAAACAAATTGAAGAAGTAAAACAATATGTTGAAGAAATGCAGAAAGATAATCCCAAAGTAGCAGAAATTATGCTTCAGTTGATCAATGAGATAGCTCAGGATGAGAATAAGTATAAAGGGCAGTCTATTTTAAATATTGTTGAAAATATGAAACTTGATTGCATCAATAAAGTAATCTCAGATTTTTGTGTTACCTGGTATGCTTCTAAAGATGATGTGATGTATGCTGCATTGCATTATCGGAATGGTGAGATCCCGAATGAGAGTGTGATTAAAGCAACGATTGATTATCAGAGTTATAAGGATGTACATGAAAAAGCATTGCCTAAATTCAGATATTATACCCAGTGTATGGCAGAATTAAGAAAAACACTGGATGAGGAGATTAAGCCATTACTGACGATTGCGGGATAAGAAATACGAGAGAATAATTGTTTATATCAGCGTAAGTGATTTCGAGAAAGGGAAAAAACTTATGCAACAGCCTGTAGAAAATGCACAATTATTTTATGAGTATTACAGACAGTGGATTGACGTATACAAAAAGGGAGCAATCAGAGAAGCAACGTTGGACAAATATTTGATGACGCAGAAATGGGTAGAAAAACTGGCACCGGAATTAAAAGTGTATGAACTTACGAGAACTGCGTATCAAAAATTGTTGAATGATTATGCGAAAAATCATGAAAAACAGACTACATTGGATTTCCATCATCAGTTGAAAGGGGCAGTACTAGATGCAGTAGACGAAGGGCTGATCGAACGCGATCCAACCAGAAAAGCGATTATTAAAGGAAAATCTCCGGGAGTAAAAAAAATAAAATATTTGAATCAGTTTGAGCTTCATACATTGATTGCGCATTTAGATATTAAAGAAGCAGTGAACTGGGATTGGTTTATTTTATTGGTTGCAAAAACCGGTATGCGTTTTTCAGAGGCGTTAGCGATTACTCCCGGAGATTTTGATTTTGCCAGGCAGACGTTATCTGTCAGCAAAACGTGGGATTATAAAGGGAAAGGTGGGTTCTTACCAACAAAAAATAAATCTTCTGTAAGAAAAATACAAATTGACTGGCAGATTGTAGTAAAATTTTCTGAATTAACAAAGAACCTGCCAGAAGATCAACCGATTTTTGTCGGAGATAAAAAAATTTATAATTCTACGGTTAATGATGTGCTAACCAGACACTGCAAGGCATGTGGTATTTCTGAAATTTCAATTCATGGTCTGAGACATACGCATGCGTCCCTTTTGCTGTTTGCGGGTGTATCCATTGCCAGTGTTGCCAGGCGCCTGGGACATGCCAGCATGACGACAACACAGAAAACATATTTGCATATCATTCAAGAACTTGAGAATAAAGATGTTGATCTGGTTATGAGAACATTATCGGGACTGTAAACACAAATTTTAATTTAAAGCAAAATCACTTACGCTGATGAGGAATAACAAATGAAAAAAGCTGCATAAAAATACTCCGAAAATTTAGGAATCCTTTTTGATGAAAGTATGGTATAGTAAAAACGTATTTCACAAAAAGGAGAGAGACTGAAAATGGAACATAACAAAAGAAGCAGCTTTTCCGGCAAACTCGGATATGTCCTGTCGGCTGCGGGAGCATCTGTTGGGCTGGGAAATATCTGGAGATTTCCGTATCTGGCAGCAAAGTACGGAGGCGGCATTTTCCTGCTGATTTATATTTTGCTGGCGTTGACCTTCGGCTATACCATGATTGTAGCGGAAACCGCGATTGGGCGCATGACGAAAAAGAGCCCGGTCGGAGCCTTTTCCTCTTTCGGCAAATCGAAATGGCTGTCTGCAGGTGGCTGGATCAATGCGATCATTCCTGTGCTGATCGTACCGTATTATTCCGTAATCGGTGGCTGGGTCATCAAATATCTGGTTGAATATATCAAAGGAAATGGTCAGAAGCTGGCAGCAGACGGCTATTTTTCCGATTTTATTTCAAACGGAGCATCTACGGAAATCTGCTTTGCTGTATTTGCGCTGTTTACACTGGCGATCATTTATGCGGGTGTGCGTAACGGAATCGAGCGCGTATCGAAATTCATGATGCCGATTCTGATCGTGTTGTCCGTGATTATTGCAATATATTCGGTAACGCGTCCGGGTGCATTGGAAGGCGTGAAATATTTTCTGGTACCGAATGTGAAGAATTTTTCCTGGATGACTGTGGTTGCGGCGATGGGACAGATGTTTTATTCCCTGTCGATTGCCATGGGGATTTTGATCACGTTTGGATCCTACATGAAAAAAGACGTTTCAATTGAAGATTCGACGAGAAATGTAGAAGTATTCGATACAGCCATCGCAATTATGGCGGGCCTGATGATCATCCCGGCAGTATTTGCCTTTTCCGGCGGAGATCCAGAGACGCTGCAGGCAGGACCTGCGCTGATGTTTATTACGATTCCGAAAGTGTTTGCAAGCATGGGATTTGGAACAGTAGCGGGAATTTTATTCTTCGTACTCGTGTTATTTGCAGCGATCACAAGCTCGATTGCACTGACAGAGAGTGCAGTGTCTACCTTTGAGGATGAGCTTCACTGGGGACGCAGGAAGGCAGTTGTTTTGGTTGGCGTGATCATGCTGGGGCTGGGGACTTTATCCTGTATGGGATACGGTCCGTTGTCCTGGGTAAAGCTGATCGGAATGCAGTTTCTGGATTTCTTTGATTTTCTGACAAACTCTGTTATGATGCCGATCGCAGCAATTGCGACCTGTCTGCTCGTGTCGAAAGTAGTTGGAACAAAAAGCATCGAAGAAGAAGTTATGCACGGCGAGAGCGCATTTCGGAGAAAGAAGATTTTTAACGTGATGATTCGGTATTTATGCCCGATCTTTGCGACGATCATTTTGATCAGCTCCGTGGCAAATGCATTTGGGTGGATTTCAATGTAAAAAGAAAGGTACATTTTACCGCCGCTTATGGTGGAGAAGGCTCTTTCCGGAATAAAAACGGCAGACCTCAGTGGTCTGCCGGAAAAAGAATTTTTTGTTGCCTGCGGACGGTGTCCATGATTTCGAGCTCGAGGCAGGATGCCTTCAGCCAGGAATGACGGATAAGGGAAGGTATCCCATCCGCTGAGTCATTTTCCAGCGCCTGCTGCAGCTGGTCGATTAAGCGGACAAATTCAGCTGCTTCGTAGACCATGTTGTTGGAAACAGCTGGAATGTTCGGATTTTCGGTATGACCGTCTCGAAACAGGAGCGTGAGCTGCTGGGGATCCTGAATTTTATCGATCAGCAGGGTTGCGGCTTCTCCCTGAATCTGGGACGGCAGATACGAATCCGAGATTTTGGAATACCGGAGCGTTGCCTGCATATCCGGGTACTGTAAAAGAACCGTGCCGGCGCCTTCGAAGCCGTTGGATAAGAAAATGCTGCTGCTTTGAATCGAAGCCGGCATGCCAAACAGGGAGACGAGCGGATGGACACAGTAAACGCCGATGTCCATCAGGGCAGCGTTGGAAAGTGCAGGATGGAAAGCGTTTTCGATGATCCCCTCTTTGAAATGGTCATAGCGGCTGGAATATTTACAGAAAGAAAAATCTACCTGCCGGATTGTTCCAAGCACAGGCAGCAGGGAACGGATCGCTGCAAAACCAGGAGAAAAGACAGAGCGCATGGCTTCGAGCAGAATGACCTGATTTTTTATGGCAGTGTCATACATCTGTTGAAATTCCGAAGCATTGGAGGCGATTGGTTTTTCACAGAGCACATGCTTGTGGTGCTGCATCATCAGGATGCTCTGGGCCGCATGGCAGAAATTGGGGCTGGCGATGTAGACTGCGTCGATCTGGTCTGAGTCAGCCAGCGCCTCCAGAGAATCAAAGACAAGCGAAACGTTATTTTTTTGTGCATACTCCTGCGCCCGCGCAAGCGTTCTGGAATAGACAGCGCAGAGCTTGAAATCAGGCAGTGCAGAGGCTGCCTGGAGAAATTTATCGGTAATGGTGTTTGTGCCGATTACAGCGAAACGGATCATGTGGAAGCCCTCCTATATTATCAGGTACTATCAGTATAAGACAGGAATGCAAGAGGCTTCAATTCTTTTTTTGACGGACACCCCGAAATAGAGCAGCTATGGAAAGGAGCGGATTATGAAAAAGTTTTTCATCGGACTGGGGATATTTTTTGTACTTGCGGGAATTGTGTTCTGCGCAGCTGATACGAAAGATACGAGTGCGCGTGCGCAGGCGCTTTATGACGCACCGGTTGTCACCATGCAGGATCTGGAGGAATGGAAAAATCAGGACACGCAGCAGGAAGTTGTGGTGACGCAGATTCCACTGACCGGCGATTTGGTTTCCGATCCGCGAAAGTTTCTGGATGGGCAGTTTTATTATCTGAAAGTGGAAAAATGGGTCTATCAGAAAGAAGAGGATGAGGATTCTTCCGGCTGGGAAAAAGAGGATGGTGGCAGCTATACAGTCCGGGGCGATCATGTCGCAGCTGCATTGGACGATCAGACAGAGCTGACGGAGGATAATGTTCGCGGTCTGGAATGGTTTGACGAATTTTACCCGGGCGGAAAAAATGGAGATACCCGTTATCAGATCTGGGGACTGGGAGAGGATGCGCAGCTGACGGCGGTAGCGCTTGTCGGAAACGGTGAAGTGACGGTGCAGAAGCCGTCCGAGGGACACGCATATCTCTATTTTTACGGGACAGAAGATGATTTCTATCAGTATGTGGAGGATTTCGTTGAAGGCGACAGCTTCCTGCTGCTGATTGTTGGATGGTTTTTGGCGGCGATCTGTTTTGGAATCGCGTGGTTGTTAAGAGGACACAAAGCCTCCGGCAACATTTTTATTATGTGTGCAGCGTCTGTGGTTGCCCAGAAGCAGGCGTATCAGCAGTTGAACGATGTGGAAAAACTGCGGTTCTGGGGGCTGAAAATCGCGGCTATTCCGTTGGAAATCGGCGGATTTGCGGCGATTTGGATGCATTCGGACAGTACATTATGGATTACGGTCGGAACGGTGCTTCTGATTTTTGGAGTCGCGGCATGGATGGGTTCGTCTGCGTCGGACGAGAATCTGGAGGAGCTGGAAGAGAACGACTGAACGGAGAATTTATCCGATACATGAAAGAAGCGGGATCGCGTTTGCGTCCGCAAAGTGCATGACGTGAGGGCGTCTGCAAAATGTAGGAAAAGGTTGAAAAATAAAATTTTTCAATCACGAGATTTGTGTCTGCGCGCACTTGACACAAACTCGGCATGCGCAAAAAGCGTGCGCAGAAATGAGAGGGAAAGATGAATTTTTTAAAAAGAAGACAGCAGCTGTTCGATCAGATGGAGGAAAATGCAGCGCTGATTTTATTTTCTGGAATTGAAACACATGTGAGCGCGGACGAGTACGCGCCGTTTGAGGCGAACCGCAACTTCTTTTATCTGACGGGATTGCGCCGGGAGCGGATGATTCTGCTAATGAAAAAGACAAAACGCGATCCGAAGGAAATCCTATTTATAGAAGAGGCTGACCCGACGCAGGAGCGCTGGTATGGCAGGAAGGTGACGGTCGATGAGGCAAAAGAGGTTAGCCAGATCGAAGATGTGCGTTTCCTGGAAAGCTTTGACGGGGTGTTCGATATGATGATGACCCGCGAGGATGTCAAAAGCCTGTATTTTGACTGTTATCGCCATCAGCAAGAGGATCTGCCGGATTACAATGCGGTAAAGGCGAAGGAATACGCAGCGCTGTATCCGGGACATCCGATCAGAAATCTATTCCCGTATGTGGCGCAGATGCGGATGCAGAAGGATGCAGACGAGGTCGCACAGCTCAAAACGGCGATCGGAATCACTGACAATGCACTGCAGTATGTGATGAAGCATCTGGAACCGGGCATGGCGGAATATCAGGCGCAGGCGGATTTTGAATATCAGATCATGTATCAGGGCGCGGATGGAACTTCGTTCCCGACGATTGCCGGAAGCGGTGCAAACGGTACAATGCTGCACTACGAAACCAACCGGGATATCTGCGAGGACGGCACGCTGCTGTTGATGGATCTGGGCGCAAAATATCAGGGCTATTGCGCGGACATCACGAGAACCTATCCGGTAAACGGGCATTTTACGCAGCAGCAGAGGGCGGTTTATGAGGTCGTTTTGAAAGCAAACCGGACGATCGCAAAAACGGCAAAGCCCGGCATGACGCTTCGGGAGTTGAATGACGTCTGCAAAAAGGTGCTGGCGGAGGGATGTATCCGTCTCGGTCTGATTGAAAACGAGGAGGAGATCGGCACTTACTACATGCACAGCGTATCCCATCATCTTGGAATCGACGTGCACGATGTCAACACGCTGGAGAACGATAAGCTGCTTCCCGGAATGGTCATCAGCGACGAACCGGGGCTGTACATCGATGAATGGGAAATCGGCATCCGAATCGAGGACGACCTTCTGATTACGGAGGACGGATGCGAAGTCCTTTCGGAGCAGATTATCCGCGACCCGGATGAAATCGAAGGGTTCATGCAGAATCGTTGATGCGTATTTATTCATCGTATAGGAAACTTCGTTTCCTATACGATAATAAACGCTCCGCGCGGATCGCACTGCAGCGGAATGGAAGAATGTCGCTTGCGCGACCCGCCGCAGGCGGAGAATCCTGCTTCGCAGGATTCTTTTTTATATATTCATAGAAAAAACATCCTGCGTCATATATTGGAAAAGAAAAAACGACTGTGACAGCCGGGTACCGGAACGTGCGGCGAAAGGCTGTCTGAAACGGAAATCAGGATGGAACGATTCAATGACGCGGTGCGGACAGTCTGCGACCTTTTGTGGAATTTTCCAATGCTGGTGCTGCTTGCCGGGACACATTTGTATTTTACAATTCGACTGGGCTTTATTCAAAGGAAGCTGCCGGATGGACTGCGCCGAAGCCTGTCCTCTGCCGGATCAGGAGGGCTGTCACCCTATGAAGCACTGTCAACCGCCCTGGCGGCGACAATCGGAACCGGAAATATCATCGGAATTTCGAGTGCAATTGCGATCGGAGGACCCGGGGCGGTTTTCTGGTGCTGGATCAGTGGCTTTTTCGGGATGGCGACCTGCTATGCGGAAAGCGTGCTGTCCGCAGCGTGCCGGAAAAAGCGGGCAGACGGAAGCTTTTATGGCGGACCGATGTATGTGATGGAGCAGCTGTTGCACAATCGGCTGCTGGCGGTTCTTTTTTCCGTCTTTACCGTGCTGGCGGCGCTGTGCGTCGGAAGCGGTGTGCAGGCGCATTCCTTGACAGCGGTAATTTCTCGCAGGCTTCCGGTGTCTGTACACTGGATCGGCATCGCAGCGGCGCTTTTGGCGGGCAGCATCCTGATCGGAGGAGCGAAAAAAACGGCGAAGGTTTGTACCTGCCTGGTTCCGGTGATGAGCGTGCTGTACCTGGGTAGCTGTCTGTTTTTGCTGGTAAAAAATGCAGCATGGATTCCGGCGGCGCTTCAGGCGATTTTTGTGTCTGCTTTTTCGAAAAAAGCGGTGATCGGAGGCATTGCAGGGACTGCAGTGAAAATGGCGGTTCGCACCGGAATGGCGAAGGGACTTTTTACAAACGAGGCTGGAATGGGCTCGATGCCGATGACGGCGGCAGCGGCGGAAGGGCTATCTCCGCGGGATCAGGGGCTGGTTTCGATGACGGGAGTGTTCTGGGATACGCTGGTGATGTGCGCGGTGACGGCGCTTGCAATTTTGAGCGATATGGTAAAAAATGCCGCTCCTTACAGGGCGGCTGCTGTAGATGAATATTGTTTTGTTGCATTTTCGAACCTGCCGGTTGCGGGGGAGGATCTTTTGTCGCTCTGCCTGGTGCTGTTTGCATTTGCGACGATTATCGGCTGGAGCTTTTATGGGGAATGTGCGGCGCGGTATTTGTGGGGCGAGAGAGGTGTAACGGTATTTCAGGTGATTTACATGGTGTTTGTATATCTCGGATCCGTCTGCTCGCTGGAGCTGGTCTGGAACCTATCGGACCTATGCAATGCCTGCATGGCGGTTCCAAACCTTTGGTGTCTGTGGAAATTGAAAGAGCTGATTGTGGAAAAGACCCGGAACTGATCAGAGGTTCGGGTTCTTTTTATGGATTTTGGTACTGGTAAAGCCGGAGCCTTTGACCTCGTTTGCATCACTGATGATCAAAAAGGCATGGGGGTCGATTTCCATGACAATCTGATTCAGGGAAGCCATTTCGCGGCGGGAAACGACGGTCATCAGGACGGGCTGATCGGTCTGCAGATAGCCGGTCGTCGCATTTAAAAGGGTGCAGCCGCGGTCAAGACGGGTAAAAATTGCCTGCCGGATTTCTTCATAATGACTGCTGACGATGTCGGCGCGCGCCTGATGGGTGCCGATGACTAAAACCTTGTCCAGCACAAAGGTATAGATCATGACGAGCAAAATGCCGTAAAGACTTTCTTCGATGTCGGAAAAGAACATCTGCAGAATCAGGATGGAAAAATCAAACACATAGAGCGTTGCGGAAACAGGGAGATGGAATAGTTTTTTTAAAATCAGGGGCGGGATGTCCATACCGCCGGTGGATGCGCCTGCACGGATGACAATGCCAATGCCGGCACCGATCATCATTCCGCCGAGGATCGTGCAGAGCATTGCGTCCTCCGTCAGGGAGGACAGCGCCGGGAACTGCTGCCAGAATGCGAGCAAGATTGGGTAAAAGAATGTGGACAAAAGCGTAGTCGCGGCAAACTTCCAGCCGAGCACGAAAAGCCCGAGCAAAAAGGTCAGGACATTGAAGCACAGTACGAACGCTGTGATCGGCGTGTGGAACCAGTGCGCAGATGCGAGGGCCAGACCGGTTGTGCCGCCGGTGATGATGCCGGATGGAAGGATAAAGGCGACGACCGCAAGGGAATACAGGGCGTTTCCAAACAGAATCAGGAAAATCCGGAACAGATTTTTTAACGTATGGTGCAGCTTGGGTAACATGGCAGTTTCCTTCTTTCATTGTGATAATACAGTAAAGCGTCAAAAAAAGCGGGATATGTGAACCCCACACATCCCGCTTCCGAAAATTCTTTTTGTATTATAGCGTTCGAATGCAAAAAAGTAAACAGATTATGACTTTGTTATGGAAAAAAGTACAATTTGTGGATATACTGATATCAGGGTCAAAAGGTCGGAAATCCGGGGCAAGTGTGCTTGCAGGAGGTTTTTCGAACTGTTGACTCTGGTACCATAAACAGAATAGAATAAAGATTGAAAAATAGTAACTGTTCCGTAGGTCTGCGCATTTACTGCGCTGACCGTAAGAAAACTTAGGCTGGAAGGCAAAAATCCTATCGGCACAGCCGATTTGGAATGGATTTTTGCGCGTAACTGTGAGGAAACTGAACAGTTACGAAAAATAGAATTTTTCAATCGCGAGATTTGTGTCTGCGCACACTTGACACAAACTCGGCATGTACAAAAAAATGTGTGCAGAAATGAGAGGAAAATATGGCTAAAAATATTACCGTGGATAATTTTGAAAAAGAGGTACTGCAGGCGGCAGGCCCCGTTTTGGTAGACTTCTGGGCAACCTGGTGCGGACCCTGCCGGATGCAGGGACCTGCAGTGGAAAAGCTGGCAGAGGAAGGCTATAACGTCGGCAAAATCAATGTGGACGACGAGGGTGAGCTTGCAGAGCGCTATCATGTGATGAACATTCCGACTCTGATTATTTTCAAAAACGGCGAAGAAAAAGAGCGTATGGTCGGCGTACAGAGCAAAGATCTGCTGGAAAGCAAATTAAAGGCGCTGGCATAAGGCGTTGTGACAAAGCATTTGTTACAGGAAACGGCTTGCTTTCAGCTGCTGTCATAGTACAATGATATGGTATCACGCAAAGCGGCAGGATATGCCGCATAGATACAAAGGGGAAAGAGGGAAAGATTGAAAAATAAAATTTTTCAATCGCGAGATTTGTGTCTGCGCGCACTTGACACTAACTCGGCATGCGCAAAAAGCGTGCGCAGAAAAGAGGGAAATAACATGGAACTGGGAATTAACACAGATTTTGCAAACGAGCCGTGGGAACTGGAAGAAATCAAAAACAAGCTCCGCGAGATCGCAGAGGCTGGCTTTACGCACATTCACTGGTGCTTTGACTGGGATGGGGATTATCTGTACGCCCGCAGCGAAATGGAGCAGATCCGCAGCTGGATGGACGAGTTTGGATTGAAAGAAAAAGGACTGCATGCTTCGAAGGGCAGCCGCCGATTTGTAGAAAGATATGCAGAGGCACCTCATGGCAGAAAAGACTACCTGTCTGAGCTGGAGCCGAACCGTATCGCGGGCGTCGAGCTGGTTAAAAACCGTGTGGAGCTGGTTCATGTGCTGGGAGGCAAGGAGATCGTGCTGCATATGTATCTGCCGACCAAGAGCTTTGAGGAAAAGCCGGAAATCAAAGAGCTTTTCTATCAGCAGGCATGCAAGTCTCTGGATGAGCTGCAGCCCTATTGTAAGGAGCTTGGGGTAAAGATCTGTCTGGAGAACCTGTTTGAAGCTTCTGCAAAAGACCAGATCGAGCAGTTTGATTATCTGTTTGGACGTTATCCCGCAGATTTTCTGGGACTGTGCATCGATACCGGACATGCAAACCTTGTCGGCGGTAACGAGTTCATCAAGCTGCTGGCAACCCGCTATGCAGACCGTTTCTTCTGCCAGCACCTACATGACAACAGGGGCTGGGGAAAAGAAGATGGCTGCGGAGACGCACACCGTCTGCCGGGGGAATGCAGCATTGACTGGAAAGAAACCATGAAGCTTGTCCGGGCGTCCGCTTACGAGCAGCCTTTCGTGATGGAAGTTTCCAAGCCGGAAGGGGAAGACTGCGCACATTACTTAAAGCGCGCCTATGAAGCAGGCGTTTGGATGGCAAATTTATAGAATTGATAAAGATTGTCCGGAAAGGGGGATCTGTATGCACTATGCGGAAGAAGAAATGCAGTATCATCTGCAGATTCATAACGGGCAGGTTGGAAAATATGTCATTTTGCCGGGAGACCCTAAACGGTGTGAAAAAATCGCCGCATATTTTGAACATCCGGTTTTGATTGCGGACAGCCGGGAATTTGTGACGTATACCGGAACGCTGGAGGGTGAGACCGTTTCTGTGACCTCGACAGGCATCGGCGGTCCCTCTGCGGCGATTGCGATGGAAGAGCTGTTCAAAGCGGGCGCGCATACGTTTATCCGCGTCGGAACCTGCGGCGGCATTGACACAGAGGTACAAAGCGGCGATCTGGTCATTGCAACCGGTGCGGTACGGGCTGAGGGGACGAGCCGGGAATATGCTCCGATCGAATATCCGGCAGTCGCAAACCTGGATGTGATCTGCGCACTGCGAGAGGCAGCCCGGGATCAGGCAATCCGATTCCATACGGGCGTTGTGCAGAGCAAGGACTCCTTTTACGGACAGCACGAGCCGCAGGTCATGCCGGTGGATTACATGTTGCAGCAGCATTGGGGCGCGTGGAAAAAGATGGGATGCCTTGCATCGGAAATGGAATCCGCGGCGCTGTTTATTGTGGCGCAGTATCTTCGGGTGCGCTGCGGCGCGGTATTTCTGACGATGGCAAACCAGGAGCGGGAAGTGCTCGGACTTTCTAACCCGGTCGTCCACGACACGGACATGGCGGTGCGCGTCGGCGTGGAGGCACTGAAAAAGCTGATCGCACAGGATCGCATGACGAAGCTGTGAGCCTGGGATCTGTCTGTTGAGCCGCGTAATCAGGGATGGATGTTGTCCTGCACAGAGCATTTTCCTTGTCACCATAACAAAAAGAGCAGTCCCCGTGACGGTGGGAACTGCTCTTTTTCATACAGAATTTTTTAATTCTGTTTCATTCGTTTCAAAATTAAGCGATTTCGTTTACTGCTTTAGCCAGACGGGAAACCTTTCTGGAAGCGGTGTTTTTATGATATACGCCCTTGGAAGCAGCCTTATCGATAACTGTGGTTGCGTTCAGCAGTGCAGCCTTTGCAGCTTCCTTGTCCTGTGCTTCGATTGCAACACGAACCTTCTTAACAGCGGTCTTAACAGAAGATTTGATTGCCTTGTTTCTTTCAGCCTTGGTCTGGTTTACTAAAATTCTCTTCTTTGCAGATTTAATATTTGCCACGATGATACCTCCAATGAATTAACCCAAAAATGTGTGCTGTATCGTATTACATTAAAGCCGGACACGGACGTTCTAATGCAAACATACATATGTATTCTATTGGATGAAAAGAATTCTGTCAATAGATATTTTCTGGATTTTTGGAAAAAATGGGAATATAGTTCTTACAGTTCACTCGTACCGTTTGTAAGCAGATTTCATGCTCGCATGAAAATCTGCTTACAAAAAGGTACGAAGGGAGCGCCACTTTATGAGCAAAAATGAGCTGCGAAGCAGCGGAGAGCGTCGAAGCGCGGTTCATGACAATAGAATGTTCGCGAAGCGTGCATTCTATTGTATTGCGAATGGCGCGAGTGAACTGTAAGAAACACAATCTTAGAAGGAGGGAATGCGAATGAGCGTTTTTGTCGTTCGGACAGATCTTGCACTGGAAGAGGGGGAACGGATTCGGGAGTCCGGCGTTGAGATTCACGGGGTAATTCTGGAAGAAGAAACCAGACCGGAAACGGGAATTTTGGTGACGCGGGTAAAAATAGAGACGAAAAACGGCGCAAAAATTATGGGGAAACCGATCGGAACATACGTTACACTGGAAGCCGGACAGCTTGGAAACGACGAGGAAGAGTATCAGCAGGAGGTGGCGAAGGAACTTTCGGTGCAGCTGCAGAAACTGATTCCTGATCCGGAGACTGAAAAATCCGTGCTGGTCGTGGGGCTTGGAAACCAGCAGGTGACGGCGGATGCGCTGGGACCGCGGGTGGCGGACAGACTGTTTATTAACCGGCACATCATTCTCGAGTTTGGCGCTGCAGCGTATAACCGGAAAAAAATGAACCGCGTCAGCTGTCTTGTCCCCGGAGTAATGGCGCAGACAGGCATGGAGAGTGCGGAAATCGTACGGGGCGTTGTGAAGGAGACAAAGCCGGATCTGGTGCTGGTTGTCGATGCGCTTGCGGCGCGTAGTACAAAGCGGTTAAACCGGACGTTCCAGATCAGTGACGCAGGAATCTATCCGGGTTCAGGGGTCGGCAATCACAGAAATGCGCTGACCGGGGAATCTCTGGGAGTGCCGGTGCTTGCGATTGGTGTGCCGACGGTAGTGGATGCTGCGACAATCGTCGGAGACGCGCTGCGGGAGATGGAACAGGAAAACGATTCTGCGCTGCTTCAAAATCGCGAGCATCCGCAGGCACTGTCCGGTCTGAACAATATGTATGTGACCGGAAAGGACATCGATGAAACAATTTTGTATCTGAGCGAAATCGTGTCGAATGGAATCAACCGGGCGCTGAACCCGGAAGGATGATTGCGAACCAATCAGGTACTGAGCCGGGAAAAGTGATTCCAGCCTTCCTGTGCGCATATATTGCAGCATGGGGAAAAAAGACAGACCGAAAAAAAACAGATATCGGGCAGTAATCGCCATTGTGATAGCCGGAATTGTTTTTCTTACGTTTCCGCGCGCAGAGGAACGAAATTTCAGGGAGCTTTTGATGGAGGATACAGAGATGAGGCTTTTAAATGCCCTCTGTCCGGTGATCGCAGCGGCAGGGGACAACGGCAGGCTCTCTGTGTCCGGATGGATTTTTCCGTTTCTCGGTTATCAGAGCAAAACAAAAACTGCGCAGCTGGCGCAGGAAAATTCTGATATGGTGGAAAAGATTCTGCTGGCGGAAGGGAGGGACGAATACACCGGGATGAGCGGTGACGATACAGAAAAAAATGCGCCGACGGATGGCAGGAACCTATCGCTTGAAGAGCTTGCGCGGTTGGAAAATGAGCAGGTGGGCGGACAAAAAAGCGGACAAAACGGTGCAGCGGGCGGCGGCAGCGAAACCGACGGGGGCAGTGCTACATCCGACCGTGAAGGACAAAGCAGCGGCGGGATCGGAACCAGACCTGGCGACAGCCAAAACGAAACCGGCGACACAGCGAATAGCGCCGGCATCGGTGATTTTGCAGCCTCTCTCCCGGAGAAACAGCGTACCTACGACTGGTCGGAGCTTACGAGTTATGATGCGCTGGTGCGGGAATTCTATGCGATCGATCCGGCAACCGCGGCGGACGAGACGCAGCTGAATCAAAAGGCGCTGCTTGGCAGGGTGCTTTCCGTACAGAAGCGGACGGACGACCAGCCGCAGATTTTGATTTATCATACCCATTCGCAGGAAGCCTTTACCGATTCGATTCCGGGAAACGCGCAGACCGGAATTATGGGCGTCGGGGAGGTGTTGGCGGAAATTCTTCGCAAACAGTATGGCTATAACGTGATGCATCATATGGGACAGTATGACGTGGAAAAAAGGGATTATGCCTATTCCAATTCCCTTCCGGCGTTGGAAGCGATTTTGAAGGAAAACCCGTCGATTGAGGTGGTGATCGACCTGCACCGGGACGAAGTGGCAGAAGGAACACGGCTCGTGACGGAGATCGGCGGCAAAAAAATGGCGCGCTTTATGTTTTTCAACGGACTGTCCAGAACGAGGCGGCTCGGGGACATCGATTCGCTTCCAAATGAAAATATTGCGGATAATCTTGCATTTTCGTTCCAGATGCAGGTGCTGTGCAACGAGTATTACCCGGGGCTGACCCGCAGGATTTACTTGAAAGGCTACCGTTACAATATGCACTTAAAGCAGAGGTATCTGCTGATTGAAATGGGGGCGCAGACCAACACCTATGAGGAGTGTATGAATTCCTGTGTTCCACTGGCGCAGATGCTGGATCTGGAATTGTCGGGAAAAACAGATTTTACGCTTGATCCGGAGAAAGGATGAGAGTAAAATGAAAACAATAGTCTCCCGTTTTGCAATGTCCGGCGGATGGGCGCAGAACGGCATTGGAGTTTTCATTCTGATGATATACTGAGGGGATACCATCGACAAAAATACGACAGATAAGGGGTATTAGATGAGAGAGAAAAGAATCAGATGGAACGTATTTGCACAGGCAGTCTATACCATTGCGCTGCCGATCGCGTTTCAGAATTTATTGTCCACGACGGCGAGCATGGTGGATACGATCATGATCGGAAGCATGGGAGAGCTATCGGTCGCGGCGGTCGGCATCTGCTCGCAGATTTCGTCGCTGTTTTTCTCCTGCTATTTCGGATTTGCAGGAGGCGCGCTTTTGTTCTTTTCCCAGTATTGGGGTGCCAAAAGTGAAAAGGGTATCAACAAAACCTTTGGGCTTTCCATGAGCTTTATGCTGCTTGTCGGTCTTTTGTTCGGAGCAGTAGCGGTGACAAAACCGGAATTTTTGCTTGGGATTTATACAGATAAGAAAAATATTATAGAGGTGGCGATTCCCTATATCCGGATCGTTGGCTTTGCTTATCCGCTGCAGGTACTGGCGGTGATCATCAGCTTTCTGATGCGGGCGACGGAGCGCGTCAAGATTCCCCTCGTTTCTTCCGCAGTTGCGCTGGTGGTCAATTTTGTCCTGAACTGGATCCTGATCTACGGACGGTTCGGCATGCCGCAAATGGGAGCGGCAGGCGCTGCGGTAGGCACGCTGGTTTCCGGTATTGTCAATCTGATCATCCTGACGGTGTTTTTGCTGAAAGATAAAAAGACGGTTACCCTGCATGTACAGGAAATGTTCCACTGGGGAGAAGGATTTGCCGGAACCTATCTGTCCAAATGTTTTCCGATTCTGTGCAATGAGCTGTTTTACGGCATCGGTCAGATGCTGATCAATATCGTGATCGGAAGACAGTCGGAGAGTGCGATCGCCGCAATGGCAGCGTTCCGTGTTCTGGAGGGCTTTGTTTATGCCTTCTTCGGAGGACTGGCGGATGCCAGCAGCGTTGTGGTCGGCAAGGAGATTGGTGCAGGACGGCATATGAAGGGCTATCAGTATGTGAAAGGGTTCACGATTCTCTGCCCGGCGATCACATTTGGTATCTGTCTGGTTGGTGTGATCTTCAACCGCCCGCTGTTGTCTTTGTTCGGATTAGGAGCAGAGGCTATGGAATATGGAAAATATATGCTGCTCATTTATTTGGCAGCGGGAACCGTGCGAACCTGTAACTACATTATGAATACCTGTTACCGCGCAGGCGGCGAGGCAATTTTCGGAACCGTTTTGGAAATTATCTGTCTGTATACGATCAGCGTACCTGCAACCTGGGTTGCAGGCATGGTTCTGCATCTGCCGTTCCTGGCCGTGTTCGCCTTTTTGTATACAGATGAGCTGATTCGTCTGGTGTTCGAGCTATGCTATACTGCGAGCGGCAAATGGGTCAAACCGGTTACACAGGAAGGGCGCGCGACCCTCGAAGAATTCCACGAGCAGATGGCGCAGCGCAGGAAGAAAAAACAGACGGTATAGCGCACCGTCCTTTTAATAAGAACAAACCAAAACAGCCGCCCGGCAGATATTTACCGGACGGCTGAAATTATTTTCTATTTCATGAAATGCTTTTTATTTCATGGATTCTTCCTGCTTCTTGATCATTCTGCGAACCATCTCGCCGCCGATGGAGCCGGCTTCCTTGGAAGTCAGGTCACCATTGTAGCCTTCCTTTAAGTTGACGCCCAGCTCGGACGCAACCTCAGTTTTGAAGCGTTCCAGTGCGGCCTTCGCCTCAGGAACTTCCACTCTGTTGGATTTACCAGAATTCGTTGCCATGATTAGTCACCTCCATTATTTTCTGCTGTTGGGTTTCAGATAAGCTGCAGAGACTCTGTCATCGGATGGAACGTTGGCTCTGCAGCTGCCTGTCCGGTCGATGTATCAGTGTCACATTTGCTTATCTTGAGCTTAGTATGTTCCGGATACAGGGAATTATAATGGAAATTTTTGTCATTTTAGTTTCCTTTGGAACGACTGATTTACACAGAACAATAGGAATCGAACGGGCAGAGAATTTCTGCACCCAAAAGCGCAGCGTCCTCTTTTGTATGAGCAGCAAACAGAAGAATTTTGTTCTGTGCGTGGTTGCGGACGAGCGCAGCTGCTTTTTTACGGTTTTCGCTGTCCAGACCGTTGAAGGGTTCGTCTAAAATCAAAAAGTCGAAGGGAACGAGCAGGGCACGCAGCAAAGATAATCGGCGCTTCATGCCGCCGGAAAATTCGCATACCGGCTGGGACAGGGCATTTTGCGGCAAAAGGGTTGCAGCGTAGGCAGAAAGTTCTGCGTCGGAAAGGCGCTGCCTGCACACAAAACGGAGATTTGTCAGGACATCGTAGCCCTCCAGCAGCCGATCCTCCTGAAAAACAGCGGAAATTTTGAGATTTTTTAGTCCATCTATTGTGCCGCTGTCCGGTGTTTCCAGACCCATCAGAATGCGAAAAAGCGTTGTTTTTCCTGTGCCGGACGGAGCCATGAGACAATAGGCGTTTCCGGGAGAAAGCGCGAGGCTTAGATCGGAAAAGACGACCTGTCCGTGATAGGATTTGGAAAGCTTTTGCAGAATCAGATCATTGTTTTTCATGAACAGTGTTCCCCTTTCCGCCGACAGCAGTCATGAGCCGGAGCAGAATTTTTTCAAAACAGGAGGCGATAAGAATGATCGCGAGTGTCCAGGCAAACAAAGAAGCCGTGTCGAGATAAATTTTTGCTTCATAGAGGTTTGCACCGATGGAAAAGTCGGGGACACCGATAACCTCAGCGGCGATGCCGGATTTAAATGCCATGCCGAGCGCCGATTTACAGGCGCTGATCAGATAGGGAGACAGCGCCGGACGGTACAGGTAAAAGACTTTTTTATGGAAAGGAACGCGAAAAACCTGCGCCATTTCCAAAAGTTTCGGGTCGGTGCTTTTTAAGCCGCTGACCGTGCTGATGTGCAGAATCGGATAGGCAACCAGGAAAGAAATCAGGATCGAAAGGTTTTTCGAACCGGTCCAGATCAGGGCGAGGATGACAAATGACGCGACCGGGATAGATTTCATAAACTGAATTGGCGGTTCCAGAAATTCCCCGACAATCCGGAAGCGGCAGGAGAGCGCCCCGGTCAGGATGCCGAGCAGCATGGCTAGAAAAAATCCAATGCAGATGCGGGAAATCGAAAACCAGATGGAACGCCAGAACCCGGCGGTGATCAGACATGAAAAAAAGGTCCGAAGCGTTTTTGACGGGCCGACGAGCAGGATGTCATTGTGAAAGAAAACAGCGAGCAGCTGCCAGACGAGCAGCCAGAACGCGTATATGCCGAGCTTTTTGAAAAGCTTCGGGAATCCTTTTTTTCTATTCATAAAAAATGCTCCATATCAAAACAGCTGCAGCCGCACGCAAAAGCGCGGGATGCAGCTGTAACTTCTTATCATATGGAAACTTTGTTTCCATATGATAAGAAACGCTCCGCGAGGATGCGCACTCGGCGCAAGAATGTGCCGAAGCACATTTTTTTACCGCAGATAATAGAAATCATCCTCCGGCAGGGAACCGCCAACGGACTGCGGGTTCTGCGAAAGCAGTACGGACAGATAGCCGTTTAACGCATCCTTCATGTCCTGTCCGTCGAGATAGGTGATGTTGCAGGCGGGCAGTGCTTTCTGTGCGATGGCAGCTTTTGCGACGATGCCTGCCTTTTCGATCAGGGCAGCAGCACCTTCAGGATCGGCTGCAGTATAGGCGATCGAAGCCTCGTGCTCCGTTAAAAACGTATCTACAAGATCTTTGTGTGCGGCTAAAAACTCGTTGTTGACGATTGAAACGCCGGTCACGAGACGGCTGTTGGAACCATCCTCCTGCAGGCTGTCCCATACTTTTGTCAGATCAAGGACAACGGACAGGCTGTCGTTCTGCGCGATGGCAGCAGTTACAAAAGGTTGTGGAAGCAGACCGATCGCATTGGGATCTTCTGCGAGAACTGCGGCAACCTCGGATGCTTCGGACTTAAATTCGAGGGTCACGGCATCGTCGGAAAGACCGGATGCAGAGATCAGATAGCGGAGCACATATTCCGGGGTTGTGCCTTTGCCGGGCAGATAAACGGTTTTGCCGGACAGGTTTTCGATCGAGCTGATAGAAGAATCGCCGGATACCAGATATAAAACGCCGAGGGTGTTGATATCGATCACGGAAACCTTACCTTCTGTCTTGTGATACAGGACAGAAGCGACGTTCGCGGGCAGCAGGGCGATGTCCACCTTGCCGGAAGCAACCAGACCGGTCAGTTCGTCGGCGGCGGTCACCATTGTGAATTCGTAGTTGTTTGCGGCAGTGCCGTTTTTGGCATCATCCATGAGTTTGACCAGTCCCATTGTGGTAGGACCTTTGAGGCCGCCTACGCGGACAACGGTGTCATCAGAGCTTTCCTCCAGGGCTTCGGTCGAGGTCTCTGTTTTAGCAGCAGTCATTTCTTCTAAAGAAACTTCCTCGGAGCCGGTTTCGATAGCGCCTTCGGCAGTGCTGATGGTTTCGGGAACAGTGCTTTGCGAAACGGAAGCGGAAGATGAGCAGCCTGCGAGCAGGGATGCGCACAGCAGGGTGCTCATCAGCAGGGAACCAAACTTTTTCATAATCATGTCTCCTTTTTCAGACTTTGATAGATGGTTTTCGTACTGATGCCGTCCAGCATGCCGAGCTTGCCGGACAGGCTGCTGATCTGGTTCATAGGCGCGTCGAGAACAATGCTGATAATAGAAAGACCGCGCTCCCGGTAAGGCAGTCCCATCCGTCCGATAATATACTGTCCGTATTCATGCAAAATACGGTTCATCGTTTCGATCGAATCGGGATTTTCCACCATAATTCCAATCAGGGCTACGCGGTTGTCCATAAAATTTCCTCCTGTGTACGCCTTCTCCCGCAGAAAATCAGCCCGCAATCCGAAAAACTGCGGCAAAAATCTTTAGGGTCAGCACGAATTGTCTTAACAATAGCATAAAATCGGGAGACTGTCAAAAAAAACTGGCATTTTAAAACACCTTATGATATAATCGTACAATGACTGTAGTGAGTTTGATGCGGTTGTGCGTCTTTTTATAAAAACGCTTTTGTACCGGCGGCTCACTGGAATATCCGTCAGACGGACAAAAGCAACACGAGGAGGACTTATACAATGAGTTTACAGGTTGAAAAACTTGAAAAGAACATGGCGAAACTGACCATTGAGGTTTCCGCAGATGAATTTTCCAAGGCACTGGAAGATGCTTACCAGAAAAACAAAAGCAAAATCTCCGTACCCGGTTTCCGTAAGGGCAAGGTTCCCAAGAAGATGATCGAGCAGATGTACGGCAAGGGTGTATTTTACGAAGATGCTGCCAATGCCCTGATTCCGGAAGCATACGAAAAAGCGCTGGAAGAATGTGAAGAGACCATCGTTTCTTCTCCTAAGATCAACGTTACCCAGATCGAAGAAGGCAAATCCTTCATCTTTACTGCAGAGGTTGCATTAAAGCCGGAAGTAACCCTGGGCCAGTATAAGGGCGTTGAGGTTGACAAGGTAGAAGTTTCCGTAACCGACGAAGAGGTTGAGGCTGACTTAAAGCAGCAGCAGGAAAACAACTCCAGAACTGTAGTTGTGGAGCGTCCTGTACAGGATGGCGACATCGCTGTAATCGACTATGAAGGCTTCATCGACGGCGTAGCCTTCGAAGGCGGCAAGGGCACCAACTACAATCTGACGATCGGTTCCCATTCCTTCATCGGCGACTTCGAAGAGCAGCTGATCGGCAAGAACGCAGGCGAAGCGTGCGAAGTAAACGTAACTTTCCCTGAAGAGTACCATGCAAGCGAGCTGGCTGGCAAGCCTGCACAGTTCAAGGTAACTGTTAAGGAAGTAAAGGAAAAACAGCTTCCTGAATTAAACGACGAGTTCGCAGGCGAGGTTTCCGAGTTTGAAACCCTGGCTGAGTACAAAGAAGATATCAAGAAGAGCCTGCTTGCAAAGAAAGAAGCAGACGCTAAGGGCGCTAAGGAAGACGCTGTCATCGACGCAATCGTAGAGAATGCGCAGATGGAGATCCCGGACGCTATGGTAGAGACTCAGCAGAGACAGGCCATCGACGAGTTCGGTCAGAGACTGCAGATGCAGGGCCTGAACCTGGAGCAGTACTTCCAGTTCACCGGTCTTACCTACGAGCACATGATGGAGCAGGTAAAACCTCAGGCAGAGCGCAGAATCAAATCCAGACTGGTTCTGGAAGCGGTTGCAGCTGCTGAGAATATCGAAGCTACGGAAGAAGATTTTGATGCAGAAGTAAAGCGCATGGCAGAAGGCTACAAGATGGAAGCAGACAAGATCAAAGAGCTGATGGGTGAAGCCGGCAAGAAGCAGATCATGGAAGATCTGGCTGTCCGCAAGGCTGTAGATTTCGTTGTAAGCGAAGCAGTAGAGAAATAATTTCAAACTGCGAACGATTCGAACATGATCTAAAATATTTCTTAAATATCAGCTGGATTTGTTGCAAAAGACAATGCCATGGGATAAGATTGGAAACAGATCAAATCCGACAGCGGGGCAGTTTCCTGCTGCAATAAAAAAAAACCGCAGGGTTTTATGTATGCCAGAGCAGGGGCGTTTAACTGCTCTGGCATACCCCTTGTGAAAGGAGAGTGCTCAGATATGAGTTTAGTACCTTATGTAATCGAACAGACAAGCCGCGGAGAACGTTCCTATGACATTTATTCCAGACTGCTCAAAGAAAGAATTATTTTCCTGGGTGAGGAAGTAAACGATGTAACGGCGAGCCTCGTTGTGGCTCAGCTTCTTTTCCTGGAATCTGAAGACCCGGACAAGGATGTCCATCTGTATATCAACAGCCCCGGCGGCTCTATTCCTGCCGGTATGGCAATTTATGATACGATGAAATTTATCAAATGCGATGTCTCTACGATCTGTATCGGTATGGCGGCAAGCATGGGAGCCTTTTTGCTGGCAGGCGGCACGAAAGGCAAGAGAATGGCCCTCCCGAATGCGGAAATCATGATCCATCAGCCTCTGGGCGGCGCACAGGGACAGGCGACTGATATCGAAATCAACGCGAAGCATATATTAAAAACAAAAGAGAGAATGAACAGAATTCTTGCGGAGAATACTGGAAAAGAGTACGAAGTGATCGCTGCGGACACCGAAAGAGATAACTGGAAGACCGCAGAAGAAGCCAAAGAATATGGCCTGATCGATATGATTATCACTTCCCACGAGGATTATTTGAAATAAGAAATAGATAGGAGAACGATATGGCAGGCAGATTTTCTGATGACCAGGTGAGATGTTCCTTCTGCCACAAGACACAGGATCAGGTGCATAAGCTGATCGCTGGTCCGGACGGCGTATATATCTGCGATGAGTGCGTGGACATCTGTGCCGAAATCATCGAAGAGGAAAATGAAGAAGAACCGCAGGAGGAAGATCCTAAACAGATCAACCTGCTGAAACCGGTGCAGATCAAAGAATTCCTCGATGATTATGTGATCGGTCAGGAAGAGGCCAAAAAGGTACTGTCCGTTGCTGTATATAACCATTATAAAAGAGTGACAGCCGGGGCGGACGACGATGGCGTTGAGCTGCAGAAGTCCAACATTATTATGCTGGGACCTACCGGCAGCGGCAAGACATATCTTGCACAGTCTCTGGCGAAGATCATCAACGTACCGTTTGCGATCGCAGATGCGACGACGCTGACGGAAGCCGGATATGTCGGTGAGGATGTTGAAAACATCCTGTTAAAGCTGATTCAGGCGGCTGATTATGATATTGAACGGGCACAGCTCGGTATTGTATATCTGGATGAAATCGACAAGATCACGAAGAAAAGTGAAAACGTATCGATTACCCGCGACGTTTCGGGAGAGGGCGTACAGCAGGCACTGCTGAAGATCATGGAAGGCACAGTAGCGAGTGTTCCTCCCCAGGGCGGACGGAAGCACCCGCAGCAGGAGCTGATTCCGATTGACACGACGAACATTTTGTTCATCTGCGGCGGCGCCTTTGACGGCATCGAGCGGATCGTGGAATCCAGACTGGACAAAAAGAGCATCGGCTTCAACGCACAGATTTCTTCCAACGTAGAGCGCAAGGCAGGCGAGCTGTATGCGGATGTAACTCCGCAGGATCTGGTGAAGTTCGGACTGATTCCGGAGTTCGTCGGACGCGTGCCGATTACGGTAGCGCTGGAGGGACTGGACAGAGAGGCATTGATCCGAATCCTCATGGAGCCGAAGAATGCGCTGATCAAGCAGTATCAGAAGCTCTTTGGATTCGACCATGTAAAGCTTTCCTTTGAGAAGGAAGCGATTGAAAAGATCGCTGACCTCGCGCTGGAGAGAAAGACAGGCGCCAGAGGACTTCGCTCCATCATGGAAAAGACGATGATGGATGTGATGTATCAGATCCCTTCCGATCCGAGCATTACACAGTGCGTAATTACAAAAGAAGCGGTAGAAGGAACCGGAAAACCGATGGTGGTACGGCGTGAAAAACAGGGACTTCTGGACGGCTTTAAAGAAGCAAAATAGAATGACAGTAAAAGACGCCGCCCGCGACAGATACGGACGGCGTTTTTTATCGTATAGGATACGATAAAAAATACTCCGCAGGATTTTATCCTAAACTCCGCATCAATAGGAGATAGCATACGATGGAAAATTTCAAAAAACTTCCGGTGATCGCCCTGCGCAGCATGACGATCCTGCCGGATACGATGATACATTTTGACCTGATCCGCAAGAAGTCCATTCTGGCGGCAGAACAGGCGATGAGCGAGGATCAGGAGGTATTTCTGGTAACCCAGTGCCATGCTGAGACGGAGGACCCGCAGGCAGAGGATCTGTACCAGATCGGCTGTATTGCAAAGGTAAAACAGGTCACGAAGCTGCCGGACAATCTGGTTCGAGTTCTCGTAGAGGGCGTTTGCAGAGGACGTCTTAGGACGCTTTTTGGAGAGTGGGAATGGCTCGGCGGCGACATCGAGGTGCTGGAAGTGCCAGCAATGGACGAAAGCAGGAAAGAAGCGATGCTGCGCAGCGCGCGCGATCGTTTCACAGAATACTGCAAATATTATCCCAGAACGGGACGGACGCTTCTGCGCCATATGGAGGAAATTCGTGATCCTGGTAAGCTGATGGATCAGATTATCGAAAATATTCCGGCAGATTACACCGTAAAGCAGAAAATTTTGGAGCAGGTGGATCTCGAAAGCCGTTTCGAAGCGCTGGCAGAGGTGCTTGCGACGGAGGTAGAGGTTGCCAGAATCCGCACGGATCTGACGGAAAAAGTGCGGGAACGTGTGGATAAAAACCAAAAAGATTACATTTTGCGGGAACAGCTGAAATATATTCAAGAGGAGCTGGGGGAGGACGATGCGTCGGATGCAGCATTGTATGAAGAAAAGCTGCAGCAGCTTAAAGCCTCTAAAGAAGTAAAGGAAAAGATCGCAAAAGAAATCTCCAGATTCAAACGGCTTTCCACAAACAGTGCAGAGTCCGGTGTGGAACGTGCCTACATCGAGACACTTCTGGAGCTTCCGTGGGACAAGACTTCCCGCGAAACCTCCGACCTGACTCGCGCGGAGGAGATTCTTGACCGGGATCATTATGGTCTGGAACAGGTAAAGGAGCGTATGCTGGAATTTCTGGCGGTGCGCGCGCTGACCAAGCAGGGAGAAAGCCCGATTATCTGTCTGGTAGGACCTCCCGGAACCGGTAAAACCTCGATTGCACGCAGCGTTGCAGAGGCGTTGAATAAAAAATACGTCCGCATCAGCCTTGGCGGTGTGCGGGATGAGGCGGAGATCCGGGGACACAGAAGAACCTATGTCGGCTCAATGCCCGGACGGATTGTCAATGGTTTGAGACAGGCAGGCGTGAAAAACCCGCTGATGCTGCTGGACGAGGTGGATAAGGTTTCGAGCGACTATAAAGGAGACACCGCTTCGGCGCTTCTGGAAGTGCTGGATGCCGAACAAAACCGCAATTTCCGTGATCATTATGTGGAAATTCCGATCGATTTATCGGAGGTGCTGTTTGTTGTGACGGCAAATACGACCGAGACGATTCCGCGTCCGCTTCTGGATCGTATGGAAGTGATCGAGGTCAGCAGTTATACCGCTGCGGAAAAGTTCCACATCGCACGGGAGCATCTGATGCCCAAGCAGCTGAAGAAAAACGGTATGCAGGGACGGCTGATCGTCAGTGATAATGCACTGCGCAGCGTGATTGAGGGTTATACAAGAGAAGCCGGTGTCAGAGGTCTGGAGCGAAAGCTTGGGGAGATCTGCCGGAAAGCAGCGAGAGAGTTGTTAAAAGAGGATAAAAGCTGTATCCGCGTCAACGACCGGAACCTCGAAAAATATCTCGGAAAGCCCAGATTCCATTCCCTGAAAGCAAATCAAACGGACGAAATCGGAATTGTGCGCGGCCTGGCATGGACGAGTGTGGGCGGCGATACGCTGCAGATTGAAGTCAATATGATGCCGGGCAAAGGCGAGCTGGAGCTGACCGGACAGTTAGGCGATGTGATGAAGGAATCCGCTATGACTGGCCTGAGCTATATCCGTTCGGTCAGCGAGCGGTACCAGATCGATCCCGACGTATTTAAAAAGAATGATTTTCATATTCATATTCCGGAGGGAGCGGTTCCAAAGGACGGACCCTCCGCCGGTATTACGATGGCGACGGCGCTTCTGTCTGCGCTGACCCATACGCCGGTTCGCGCCGATCTGGCGATGACGGGCGAAATTACGCTGCGGGGCAGAGTGCTGCCCATCGGCGGCTTAAAGGAAAAGACTCTGGCGGCAAAGACTGCTGGAATCAAGACAGTATTGGTGCCAGAAAAGAACCGTCCGGACGTTGAAGAGATTCCGGCGGAGATCAAAAATGGGTTGGAAATTCTTTTTGTAGAAACGATGGACGATGTGATTGCGCACGCTTTTGTGGGCGGGAAAGGAAACAACTGATATGGTAATCAAATCCGTTCAATTGGAAACGGTCTGCGGCATTACGAGTAAGCTTCCGGACAATATGCTGCCGGAAATTGCATTTGCCGGAAAGAGTAACGTTGGCAAATCCTCCCTCATCAACGGGATCATGAACCGGAAAAGCCTGGCGAGAACTTCTTCCCAGCCCGGCAAAACCCAGACCATCAACTTTTATAATGTAAATGAAGTGTTTTATCTGGTAGATCTGCCTGGCTATGGCTACGCAAAAGCCAATCAGGAAGTCAAGGCGCAGTGGGGCAAGATGATCGAACGATACCTGCATTCCTCCAAGCAGCTAAAGGCGGTTTTTTTGCTGATCGATATCCGGCACGACCCGTCTGCAAACGATAAGCAGATGTATCAGTGGATGCGTCATTACGGCTTTGATCCGATCATCATTGCAACCAAGCTGGACAAAATCAACCGCAGTCAGATCCAAAAGCAGCTCAAGGCAATTCGGGTTGGCTTAGAGGCACAGAAGGATACGATCATCATCCCGTATTCCTCTCTTTCCAAGCAGGGACGGGAAGAAATTTATGATCTGCTCGACAGCATTCTCTCAGAAGACGGAGGCATTAAAGCATGTGGAGACAATCCAGAAAATATGTAAAAGCGGTGTTAAACCTGATCACTGCAGTAGTGATCTTGCTGTTTGTCGTATTTGTTGTGCCATCGGTTATTTCGTATTTTATGCCTTTTGTAATTGGCTGGATCATCGCGATGATCGCAAACCCGCTGGTGCGTTTTTTGGATGAAAAGATTAAAATCCGCAGAAAAGCAGGCTCTGCGATCGTCATTATTGCAGTTATCGCTGCGATCGTAGCTGGTATTTACGGGATCCTGAGCCTGCTTGCAGGACAGCTGAAGGGATTTGTGGAAGAGCTGCCGGGACTCTGGAAGGCAATGGAGTCTGATATTTCCAACGCGGGAAACTCACTGGAAAGCTTTTCTCACTATTTTTCTCCAAACGTGCAGGAGCAGGTTGCCAGAATTCTGAATTCGCTGATGAAGCTGTTGAGCAGCGCAGTGGATCATATGGGCAGTCCGACGGTATCTGCAGTCGGCAATTTTGCCAAAAATATCCCGACGATCATCGTCGGTGTCATCATGTGCCTGTTATCCTCTTATTTCTTCGTTGCGCAGCGGGAAGAAGTGATTGCTGCGTTTCGCAGATATGTACCGGAGAACTTCCGCAAAAAGTGGGATGTGATGTATCACAGTCTGACCGGTGCCATTGGCGGATATTTCAAAGCACAGCTAAAGATCGAGATCTGGGTATATCTTCTGATGCTGGTGGGCTTTTTGATCCTGCGGGTGCGTTACGGTGCGCTGATTTCGATCGGGATTGCGATCCTGGATTTTCTGCCGGTATTCGGAACCGGTACGGTTCTGTGGCCATGGGCAGTGATCAAGGTGCTTGGCGGAGACTTTAAAATGGCCATCGGGCTGCTGATCATCTGGGGAGTTGGACAGCTTTTGCGTCAGCTCATCCAGCCGAAAATTGTTGGGGATTCCATTGGCGTTCCGCCGCTTCCGACCCTGTTTTTGATTTTTATCGGTTATAAGGTAGGCAGCGTTGCCGGCATGATCCTGGCAGTTCCGGCAGGCATTATTGTTGCCAATATGTATCAGGCGGGATTTTTTGACACAACCATTGACAGTGTGCGGATCCTGGTGCATGGCTTTAACCGGTTCCGCCGCCTGACCCCGGAGGATAAGGCAGAGATTTCGGAGAAAAAGGAATAAAAAACGTTGTCGTGAGGTTCGGGGCGGCGCGCCAAAGTCTGAGGAAACGCTTGGTTGTTCGGGGGTTTTGGCGCGCCGCGCCCGCAGAGTGGAGGACGATTTGCGCAACTTTAGAATTGTGATTCAATACGAAGGAACCAGATATCAGGGCTGGCAGCGGCAGGGGACGACTCAGAACACGTTGCAGGGCAAATTCGAGGCGCTGCTTTCGAAAATTGCGGGGACTCCGGTGGAAATCCAGGCATCCGGCAGGACGGATGCAGGTGTGCACGCCCTAGGGCAGACCGCGAATTTCCATATGAATACGGAGCTTTCCTGCGAAGAGCTTCTGGATAAGCTGAACCAGTATCTGCCGGAGGATGTGGCGGTTATTTCCTGTCAGGAGGCTGCTCCCAGGTTCCACGCGCGTTTAAATGCGGTCGGTAAGACCTATTGCTACCGGATTCACAACAGCAAAATCCCGGCGGTGTTTGACAGACGGCTGGTATGGCAGATCGAACAGCAGTTAGATGTAGATGCGATGAAAACAGCGGCGAAGTATCTGGTCGGGACGCATGATTTTGCAGCGTTTACCTCCGCAAAAAACAAGAAAAAATCGACTGTCCGCTCGATAGAGTCCATTTTGTTCGAGCAAAACGGCGCGGATATCCGGATTTCTTTTCGGGGAGACGGATTTTTGTTCCATATGGTCCGCATTCTGACCGGAACACTGGTGGAGGTCGGTCTCGGGGTGCGCAGACCGGAAGAAATTGCTGCGATTCTGGACGGAAAAGACCGGCAGAAGGCGGGAATGCTGGCACCGGCGTCCGGACTTTGCCTGATGGAGGTTTATTATCAGTAGAGGATCTTTATGAAAAAGATATGGAATCAACTGGGACACAGTCTTTTTGCAGAGGATGAAAGCAGTCGGAAAACAAAGCACATCCTCAAGACTGTGTTTTTCTTTTATATTCTTGTGCTGCTCAAGGTGATTGTTTTTAAGTATCCCCTTGCGCGGCTGGAGGCGATCGCTGCTTCCTGGACAAAAGAGGTTGTCTGGGAGGGACTTGGAACCGCCAATTTCACTTTATTTAAGACGATTCGGATGTATATCTGTTACTGGGGAAAATTAAACAGCTTTGAAAATCTTTTCGGCAACGTGCTTGCTTTTGTGCCGCTTGGCTTTTTATTACCGTTTCTTCAAAAGGAGAGCCGCCGATTCTGGATTCTGTTTCTGGATGCGTTCGTGCTTGTCTGCTGTATCGAGCTGTTTCAGCTTTTTACGGCATTCGGCGCATTTGATGTGGATGATATTTTGCTGAACTGCGTGGGTGCGCTGCTGGGATATGCGGTTTTTTCGCGCTGCCTGCGGGACGCCCGTCGGACACAGGAGAAGCAGGATGCACCGGGTGCACCGGGCACCGTCGGATAAAACGCGGTATCTGGGATGGAAGCACAGAGCGCGCTGCGCGGAATGCGGTTGGTATTCGTAAAAAATTTCACTGCGCTACGCTGTCGGAACGCAGAATTGGCGCTGGATTTTTCTGTGGAAATGGAGTAACATGAAAACATGTTTGCTGCATAGCAGAAAAAACTACATAACAATTTGAAAAATGGGGAGATACAAAAGGAGGAGAGGGTCGATGCGACTGATTTTTATTCGACATGCAGAACCGGATTATTCAATTGACAGCCTGACAGAAAAGGGCTGGCGGGAAGCGAAGCTTCTTGCTGAGCGCACGAAGCGTTGGAAGGTGGATGAATTTTACTGCTCGCCGCTTGGCAGGGCGAAGGATACTGCTTCGTTTACGCTGAAGGAATGCGGCAGGGAGGCAGTGACATGTGATTGGATGCGCGAATTCGATGCCTGTGTCGTTGACCCGGAAACCGGAAAGAACCGGCTGAGCTGGGATTTAAAGCCTGCTTACTGGACAAAAGAGCCGGATTTGCTGAATATAGATCGTTTTCTGGAAACGGATCTGATGAAAAGCGGGCCGGTTGCAGAGACCTATCAGAAAGTCTGCGATGGCTTAGACGGCATCCTCGCAAAACACGGTTACCACAGGGAGGGACGCTTATATCGCACGAAGCAGCATAATGAGGACACAATCGTGCTGTTCTGCCATATGGGAGTGACATTTTATATGCTGTCCCATCTGCTTTCCATTTCTCCGGTGTGTCTGAATCATACGATGTTTCTGCCGCCGTCTTCCGTGACGGTTGTAAGTACAGAAGAGGTGGAGCAGGGCTATGGGATGTTCCGGACGCAGATGCTGGGAGACACGTCTCATCTGTACTGCGCCGGGGAGCCGGTGTCCCACATGGGATATTTTGCGGAGATTCTGCAGGAGCGTCCGTTATGATCGTACCGCGGGGCACGGCAGGTGCACAATCGGCACGTCAGCCTGGGGGCGCATCCTCTGCACAATCGGCACGTCAGCCTGTGGGCACAGCATCTACGCAATCCGTCATTCCAACCGCTTACGCTATGCCGCAATCTGTAGTGCTTCCGATTGCGGATACTGCGCTCCTTACAGCACGGACGCTTGCACGCTATCATTTTCCGGAAGATGAGCGTGAGCAGCTCAGGCAGCTGTGCACCCGGCTAAAGGATGCCTGCAGCGATCAGATCAGCTGCAGGTTCGCAGCGTGTCCGGAAAAAGAAGATCGACTGGCAGCGTCAATGACACTTGGCAAAGGAGTGGACGAGCTGCAGGAAAAGCTTCAAGAGCAGGACATGCTGCTGGAAAGCTATATGGTTGAAACACTCGCCGGAGAAGCTCTGATGGAAGCCTATAGCCGGTTCCATGCGGAAATTCATCGAAGAACCGGATGGTTTGTGAAGCAGATGAGCTTTTTGGGAAGCAGCAGTGAGCCGATCGAACAGCTGCCGACGCTGCTGAAAATGCTTGACTGCAATGGTCAATACACCGCTTCCTACATCACCTGCAATGAAAGCCTTTGCCTGATCCCGAAAAAAAGCGTCGTGTTCTGGGCAGAATTGACAAAGGAGGGCGTCCGCTGCGCCGGTGTATGCGACAGCTGTGAAAATGTGCAGTGTGAGAACCGAATCCCGGATAATCCGGACAATCAGGAAGCGGCAGAAAAGACGGAAGGCGTGGTAGAGAGCATTCGATGGCCGGATCTGTTCGGACGGCCGCTGCCCTATGGCTATAACCGGATTTTTGGCAGATAAAAAGACCGAATGGAGGAAGACAAGACGTGAAGAAGCTGCTTTGTTATTTGAAGGGGTATGAAAAGGAAACCGTGCTCGCCCCTTTGTTTAAAATGCTGGAAGCACTGTTTGAGCTGTTTGTCCCGCTGGTAATGGCTGCGGTGATCGACCAGGGTATCGGCGGATCGGACAAACCGTACATCGTGAGGATGTGCATGCTTTTGATTGCGCTGGGCGTCATCGGACTGGTCTGCTCGATTACAGCGCAGTATTTTGCGGCGAAAGCGGCGACCGGATTTTCCACCCGCCTGCGCCATGAGCTGTTTGCGCACATCCAGGGACTCTCCTATACGGAAATGGATACCCTCGGCACGTCTACGTTGATCACGAGAATGACGAGTGATATCAACCAGGTACAATCCGGTGTCAATCTGGTGCTGCGCCTGTTTTTGCGTTCCCCCTTTATCGTGTTCGGCGCGATGATTATGGCGTTTACCGTAGATGCAAAGGCGGCGCTGATTTTCGTGGTGACGATTCCGCTGCTTTCCATCGTCGTGTTCGGCATCATGCTCTGGACGATGCCTCTGTACAAAAAGGTGCAGGCGGCGCTGGATCAGGTGCTGGGTCTGACCCGGGAAAACCTGACAGGCGTACGCGTCATCCGCGCTTTTAATAAAGAAGAGGAAGAATTAAGCCGTTATCAGGAAAAAAATGAAACGCTGACCGGGCTGCAGAAATACGTCGGCAGAATCTCCGGTCTGATGAACCCCATTACTTATGTGATCGTCAATGTTTCGATCATTGCACTGTTGTATACCGGCGCAATCCGCGTAGATTCCGGCATCCTGACCCAGGGACAGATCGTAGCGCTTGTCAATTACATGTCCCAGATTCTGGTAGAGCTTGTCAAGCTGGCGAACCTGATTATCACGGTGACAAAAGCGATCGCCTGCGGCAACCGTGTGCAGAGCGTGCTGGAAGTGCAAAACAGTATGGAGCTGGCTGATGTGGAACAGAAAATTGAGACGGACAAAAATGCGCCTGCGGTTGTCTTCGACCATGTGTGTTTGACTTATGCGGGAGCGGGCAGCGAATCGCTGACGGACATCAGCTTTACGGCAAAGCATGGTGAGACGATCGGCATCATCGGCGGTACGGGTTCCGGTAAATCCAGTGTGGTCAATCTGATCCCCCGTTTTTACGATGTGACAAAGGGACGTGTCCTGGTAGACGGCGTGGACGTCAAAGATTACAGCCCGGAAGTGCTGCGCAGCAGGATTGGCATCGTGCCGCAGAAAGCAGTGCTGTTTGCCGGAACCATTGTAGAGAATCTGCGTTGGGGAAAGAAGGACGCGTCCAAAGAAGAAATGTGGAAAGCGCTGGAAATTTCCCAGTCAAAAGAGTTTGTTGAGAAAAAAGACGGACAGCTCGAGAGCAGAATCGAGCAGGGAGGCAAGAATTTATCCGGCGGTCAGAGACAGCGTCTGACCATTGCCCGTGCCCTTGTCAGACAGCCGGAGATCCTGATTTTGGACGACAGCGCGTCTGCCCTCGACTATGCGACGGATGCGGCGCTTCGAAAAGCGATCCGAAATATGGAAGGAAATCCTGCGGTCTTTATCGTTTCCCAGAGAACGTCCTCCATTCAGCATGCAGACCGGATTCTGGTGCTGGACGATGGAAAGGCTGCCGGACTTGGAACCCATGAGGAGCTGCTTGAAACCTGTCCGGTTTATCAGGAAATTTATTATTCCCAGTTCGATGAAAAGGCGGCGAAGGCAGTGCGGGAAAACGCTGCCAATGCGGGTAAGGCAGAGAAAGGAGGATGCTGAGCATGGCAAAAAAAATGGAAGCAGGACAGACGCAGACCCTGAAAAAAGTGCTGCACTATATGAAGCCGTACCGTTTTTTCCTTCTTTTATCCGTGATTTTAGCGGCGATTACTGTCGCATCCACGCTGTATCTTCCACTGTTAATCGGTAAAGCGGTGGACTGCATCGTTGGAAAAGGTAATGTCAATTTTGACGGACTGATTGCAGTTCTGATCAAAATGGCGGTCATGATCGGGATCACCGCACTGGCGCAGTGGATTATGAACGTCTGCAACAATAAACTGACCTATCAGATCGTGCGGGATATTCGAAACGAGGCGTTTGAAAAGATAGAGGTCCTGCCCCTCAAATACATTGACGGACATGCCCACGGTGAGATCGTCAGTCGTGTCATCGCGGACGTCGATCAGTTTGCGGACGGTCTGCTGATGGGCTTTACCCAGCTCTTTACCGGTGTGATTACGATTCTGGGAACGATCGGCTTCATGCTTTCGGTCAACGTCGGCATCACGATTGTCGTGCTGGTGGTAACGCCGGTTTCCTTGTTTGTGGCTTCGTTTATCGCAAAACGGACCTTCAGCATGTTCAAGGCCCAGTCCGAAACGAGAGGCGAGCAGACCGCTTTGATCGATGAAATGATCGGCAACCAGAAGATTGTGCAGGCATTCGGGCAGGAAAAGGATGCCATCGAAAAATTCGACGAAATCAACGGCCGTCTCCAGACTTGCTCGTTGAAAGCGATTTTCTTTTCCTCTATCACAAATCCGTCCACCCGTTTTGTCAATAGCCTTGTGTATACCGGCGTTGGCATCTTCGGCGCGCTGGCTGCGATCAACGGACGGCTGACGGTCGGACAGCTGAGCAGCTTTTTGAGCTATGCAAATCAGTACACCAAACCCTTTAATGAAATTTCCGGTGTCGTAACAGAGCTGCAGAACGCGATCGCCTGCGCGGGACGGGTATTCGAGCTGATTGAAGAAAAATCTCAGGTGCCGGAAGTGGAAAATGCGGTTTCACTGCAGCATGTGGATGGAAAAGTGGAGCTGAAGGACGTTGCGTTTTCCTATGTGCCGGAGCAGAAGCTCATTGAGAACTTCAATCTGCAGGTAAAGCCGGGTGAGCGCGTGGCGATTGTCGGACCCACCGGATGCGGCAAAACGACGGTGATCAACCTGCTGATGCGGTTTTATGATGTAAACAGCGGCTCCATTTCGGTAGAAGATGTGGATATCCGGGAAATGACCAGACACAGCCTGCGTGCGGGATACGGCATGGTGCTGCAGGAAACCTGGCTGAGAGCCGGAACCATCCGCGACAACATTACGGTCGGAAAGCCGGATGCGACGCAGGAAGAGATCGAAGCAGCGGCGAAGGCATGCCATGCGCACAGTTTTATTATGCGCTTGCCGGAGGGCTATGACACGGTTATTTCGGAGGACGGCGGAAGCCTTTCCCAGGGACAGAAGCAGCTTCTGTGCATCACGCGCGTCATGCTGTGTCGCCCGCCGATGCTGATTTTAGACGAGGCGACGTCCTCAATCGATACCAGAACAGAATTAAAGATTCAGAATGCATTTGCAAAGCTGATGGAAGGCAGGACGAGCTTTATCGTTGCACACCGTCTTTCCACCATCCGCAGCGCGGACGTCATTCTGGTCATGAAGGATGGTCATATCATCGAGCAGGGCAACCACGAGACGCTGCTTGCACAGAACGGCTTTTATGCAACGCTGTATAACAGCCAGTACGCAATGTGAGCGGTATCGGGGGAAAATAGAACTCTATTTGAAAGGGACGAATCGGAAAACAGATTCGTCCCTTTTTTATCGTATAGGAAACTTCGTTTCCATACGATAAAAATGCTCCGCGAGAATGTGCCAAGGCACATTCCTTTTTTCATGACAATAGAATGCTCGCAGAGCGTGCATTCTATTGTTGGAAAGCTGCGCAGACCATGACAGATTTTCCTGAAATATGAATTGTATATTGCAGGCTGCACTGCTATAATGGGAAGCGAAACAAAAAAATAAAACATGCAGAGTAGGTTTGTATGCGTTAAGTGCCGGCAGGACAGAGAGTTGCCTGTTGGACGAAAAGCCGGTTCGGCTTGCGGTATACAGACCGCATCTCGCTGCAGCAGAAGATAATCCCATTATCTCCTTTTGCGGCCCGATGTCTGTAGAAGGAGGAAATGCAATGAAAAAAATGGCAGCTCTTTTTACGGAATCCATGCGGGAGTTTCGCAATATCCGCACCATCACGGCGTGCGGACTTTTTGCGGCGCTTGCGTTGATTCTCAACTCGTTCACCGTTCAGATCGGGAATTACTTAAAGATCGGCGTATCCGGTCTTCCGAATGAAATGGTGGACGTCCTGTTTGGCCCTGCGGTCGGCAGCCTGTTTGCGGCAGCGATGGATATTTTAAAGCTGCTGCTGTATCCCACCGGAGCATGGATTCCGGGTCTGACCTTAAACTGCCTGCTGGCGGGACTGATCTACGGATTTTTCCTGTACCGCAAACCGACAAACTTTTGGCGGATTCTGGCGGCGGAGCTGACAGTGGCGCTTTTGGTGAATGTCCTGCTCGGAACCTTCTGGCTGTCTCAGGTGTACGGTAAGGCGTTTATGGTGATGCTTCCCGCGCGGCTGATCAAAAATGTGATCAAGGCTCCGGTGGACAGCATCATTTTATATCTGGTGATGACGGTGCTGGAACGTGCCGGTGTTTTCCGGATGTTAAAAATTTTCCGCCCGGGAAAAAGTGGCGTATGGAGACAGGAAAAGATCTCCGGCTTCGACAAAAAATGACAGGAGGTCAAAATGAATCTGAATATTCCTTACATGGAAACAGACAATAAGCTCCTAAACGATGCGTATCGGATCGCAGCGGGGGATATTGTCGGCAATATCGTATATTACCAGAACGGACTGCTGACGGAGGAAAAGCCCTGTATGATCGCAGGGCTGGACTACAATACCCCGTGGACTCGGGATACGGCAATCAACATCTGGAACGCGTTGAGCATTTTGTCTCCGGAGGTTTCCAAAAACACGCTGCTTGCGGTTTTGGAGGAAGAAGAGGGAAACATTTATATCGGCGGCCAGTATTGGGATTCGATCATCTGGATGATCGGCGCCAGGGAGTACTGCAGATTTCATAAAGACGATAACTTCTATCGCCTTGCTTTTGAAGCCGGCAGAAATTCTGTACATCGTCTGGAAGAGGACGAATTTGATGAAGAGGACGGTTTGTTCCGCGGTCCCGCTGTGTACGGCGACGGCATTGCGGCATATCCGGACAAGTACAGCAAATGCCCGAATCAGGGTTCCGGAATCCTGGAATGGGTGGATTATCCGGGCAATCCGGTTTATCCCAAGGGCTACGGCATCCCGATGAAAGCACTTTCTACCAACTGCGTTTATTTTAAAGCCTATGAAATTCTGGCAGAGATGGCCCATGCGCTTGGCGAACCCGCGAAAGAGTTCGAGGAAAAAGCGGCAGCCATGAAGAAAGCCGTCAACAAAAACTTCTGGAATGAGAAGCGCGGCAGCTACGATTATCTGGCAGGAGAATGCGATTGTGAAGAGGGGATTGGGCTGGCATTTGCCGTGCTGTTCGGCATTGCGGACGAACAGCAGACGGCGTTGATCGGGGAAAATACCCATATCTGCGCACACGGCATTCCCTGTGTATGGCCGACCTTCTGGCGCTATGAGTGCCTGGGCGGCTATGGACGCCATTCCGGCACGATCTGGCCGCATATCCAGGGCTTCTGGGCGCGCGCAATGCACAGGGCAGGACATCAGGAAAGCTTCGAAAAAGAGCTGTATCTGATGGCACAGAAGGCAGTCCGGGATATGCACTTTTCCGAAATTTATCATCCGGATACCGGTGCGCTTTATGGTGGTATGCAGGAGCAGGGACCCGGCGGAATCGTGGAATGGGATTCCAGACGCAAACAGACCTGGAGCGCAACTGCATTTTTATCCCTGATTTATTTTGAAATTCTGGGGCTTACCATGGAGGATGGAGAACCGGTCTTTCATCCACAGCTGCCGATTAACTGCGGTCACATGAGGATCCGCGGCTTCGAAGTGGCGGGCTGGCTCTTTGATCTGGATATCGACGGAAAAGAGGTTTCTGTGCGGAAGCGAAAGATTTCATAAACAATAGAATGCACGCTCTGCGAGCATTCTATTGTCATGAATAAAAATTAGAACAAGGCGGAAACGGATGCCCGGCAGCGGGTGTGCGTTTCCGCTTTATTATCGTATAGGAAACTTCGTTTCCATACGATAATAAACGCTCTACGAGGA
>OIWN01000262.1_pt1 | contig 51059 bp, 46 predicted proteins | sample 1587591 | NCBI WGS metagenome assembly OIWN01 (sample SAMEA3888901, study PRJEB22519) | human gut metagenome | biome: human gut; feature: human-associated habitat; material: faeces | place: Denmark | collected 2010 | reverse complement strand
GGAACTCACAGGCAAGAAGTTCGACGAGAAGAAGTTCGAGCATGCATGTGAGAACGCAAACCGTACAGCAAAGGCATGGTTAAAAGTCTGTGATTACTTACAGTACAAACCGGCTCCCTACTCTGGATTTGATCTCTTCAACCATATGGCTGACGTTGTAACAGCCCGTGCAAGAGTTGAGGCCGCCGAGGCATTTGAGCTTTTAGCCTCCGACCTGGAAGAGACCATCAAGAAGGGCGAGACCACCACGCCGTTCCCGGAGAAATACCGTGTAATGTTCGAGGGTATCCCCTGCTGGCCCAAGCTTCCGGCACTGTTCAAACCGTTAAAGGAGCATGGCGTCAACGTAACAGCCGTTGTTTACGCTCCGGCCTTCGGTTTCGTTTACAACAATATGGACGAGATGGCACGCGCTTACTATAAGGCTCCCAACTCTGTCTGCATCGAGCAGGGCGTTGACTGGCGTGAGGGCATCTGCCGCGACAACAAGGTTGACGGCGTTCTGGTACACTACAATAGAAGCTGTAAGCCGTGGAGCGGCTATATGGCAGAGATGCAGCGCCGCTTTACAAAGGATCTCGGTGTTCCCACTGCCGGCTTTGACGGCGACCAGGCTGACCCGCGTAACTTCAACGCCGCCCAGTACGAGACCCGCGTTCAGGGCCTTGTGGAGGCCATGGAGGCAAACATGCAGGAAAAGGAGGCTAAATAGACCATGAGTATCAACGCATTATTAGATGAATTTAAGGTAAAAGCAGCTACTCCCAAGCAGCAGCTGGCTGAATATAAGGCTCAGGGTAAAAAGGTCATCGGCGTTCTGCCATACTATGCTCCGGAGGAGCTTGTTTACGCAGCCGGTATGGTTCCCATGGGGATCTGGGGGTCCAATAACAAGACCATCAGCCGTGCAAAAGAATACTGTGCGACCTTCTACTGCACCATCGCCCAGCTGGCGCTGGAGATGCTGCTGGACGGCACCCTGGATCAGCTGGACGGCGTCATCACCCCCACCATCTGTGATACCCTGCGGCCCATGAGCCAGAACATCCGCGTGGCCATGAGCGACAAGTTGCCCTGCATCTTCCTGGCCCATCCCCAGTACCGCAAGCCCGCTTTCGGCCTGCAGTTCACGGTGGACCAGTACATGCACGTCAAGTCTGAGCTGGAGAAGATCGCCGGCAAGGAGATCACCGATGACGACCTGCGGGCCGCTATCAAGGTGATGAACCGCAGCCGCGCCGCCCGCCGGGCTTTCGTCAAGCTGGCCAGCGAGCACTGTGATGTCATCTCCGCCGTCAGCCGCTCCGCCGTGCTGCGCTCCGCTTGGTTCATGGAGCCCGCCGTCTACGCCGAGAAGCTGGAGGCCCTGAACGCCGAGCTGGCCCAGCTGCCCGCAGCCAACTGGAAGGGCAGAAAGATCGTCACCTCCGGCATCATCTGCGACAACCCCAAGCTGCTCCAGATCTTTGACGACAACAACATCGCCATTGCCGCCGACGACGTGGCCCAAGAGAGCCGCGCTTTCCGGGTGGACGCCAGCGAGGAGGGCGATCCCATGATGGCCCTGGCCCAGCAGTTCGCTGATCAGGACTATGATGTCCTGCTCTACGATGAGCACTCCAGCCAGAACCGCCGGGGCGAGTTCGTGGCCCAGCTGGCCAAGGACAGCGGTGCCCAGGGCGTGGTCCTGTTCATGCAGCAGTTCTGCGACCCCGAGGAGATGGAGTACCCCTATCTGAAGAAGGCGCTGGACGAGGCCGGCGTGCCCCACATCAAGCTGGGTGTGGACCAGCAGATGCGGGACTTCGGGCAGGCCAGCACCGCCATCCAGGCATTTGCCGACGTGCTGTAAAGATCCCATGCAGAAAATCGGTCTTCTGGGCCGAAACCCTTGAAAAATTCCCGCTGAAGTGATATAATGCCACCAATTTCGGGTTTCTCCCCCTGTGTCCCGTCACGGGAACAGGGGGAGTCCGGGAAAATGGACGTCCGATTGGGAGGGGCCTGCGCCCGGCCCAAGCCGGTGACCATAAAATAATCAAAGAAGGGGAAAGATAGACTATGAACTACAACGTAACTGTAAATGGAAAAGTTTACAGCGTGACTGTGGAAAAGACTGGAGCCGCCGCTCCTGCCGCTGTCGCTCCCGTGGCCGCCCCTGTGGCTGCCGCTCCTGTCGCCGCCCCCGCGCCCGCTGCGGCGCCCGCTCCCGCCCCCGCCGCCGCTCCGGCGCCCGCTGCTGCTCCCGCCGCTGTGGCCGCCGGTGAGACGGCCGTCAACAGCCCCATGCCCGGCAATATCTTCAAGGTGGAGTGCTCTGTGGGTCAGGCCGTGAAGGCTGGCGACGTGCTGGTGGTGCTGGAGGCCATGAAGATGGAGATCGAGGTTTCCGCCCCCGTGGACGGCACCGTCAAGGCCGTGGCCGCCACCGTGGGCACCGCTGTCAACACTGACGATCTGCTGGTCACCCTGGGTTAAAAGTAGGGGGTACAGATACATGCCTAGTGTTGATAAAGCAATTATTAACCCGTTTGAACCTCTGGATGTCGGTGAGGCCCTGCTGGTAGCCGTGTCCGGTCTGCTGGTCGTCTTTGTGATGCTTGCCATGCTGATGGCGGTCATTTTGGTGATCTCCAAGATCGTGGGCGCTATCGAGGGTAAGGGAAAGGCTCCTGCCGCACCCGCCCCCAAGTCCGCTGCCCCTGCCGCCAAACCGGCGGCAGCCCCCGCCGCCCCTGCGGTGGATGAGGGTGAGCTGGTTGCGGTGATGATGGCCGCTGTGGCTGAGGAGTCCGGGATGTCCCCCAACTCCTTCCAGATCACCAACATCAGTGCGGCTCCTGCCGCCGCTGCCCCCGCCCCTGTTGCTGCTCCTGCTGCGGCCCCCGCACCTGCTCCCGCTGCCGCCCCCGCGCCTGCTGCGGCTCCCGCCGCTGTGGCCGCCGGAGAGACGGCCGTCAACAGCCCCATGCCCGGAAACATCTTCAAGGTGGAGTGCTCCGTGGGCCAGGCTGTAAAGGCCGGCGATGTGCTGGTGGTACTGGAGGCCATGAAGATGGAAATCGAGGTCTCCGCTCCCGTGGACGGAACTGTGAAGGCCGTCTCTGCCGTTGTGGGTACTGCTGTGAACACCGATGACCTGCTGGTCACCATCGGTTGAGAGGAGGGGTGAAGTATGGAATTTCTGAAAGAAGTCATTTTTGCGATTGCTGGCGGTTCTGGCTTTGCCGCTCTGGACTGGAAGACCGTGGTCATGCTCGTCATTGCCTGTGTCCTGCTGTACATGGGTATCGGCAAGGGCTTTGAGCCCCTGCTGCTGGTCCCCATCGCATTCGGTATGCTGCTGGCCAACCTGCCCATTACCGGCTTGTTTGCCGAGCCCGTCTATGATGCCGCTACCCATAGTGGAACAGTAGGCTTTATGTGGGTACTCTATCAGGGTGTCCAATACGCCATTTACCCGTCCATCATCTTTATGGGCATCGGTGCCATGACCGACTTTGGTCCTCTGCTGGCTAACCCCATGTCCCTGCTGCTGGGCGCTGCTGCGCAGCTGGGCATCTTCGCAGCGTTCCTGATGGCGCTGGTCCTGGGCTTTACTCCCGCTGAGGCTGCCGCCATCGGCGTCATTGGCGGCGCAGACGGCCCCACTGCTATCCTGACGGCATCAAAATTGGCGGTAAAGCTGTTGCCGGCTATTGCCATCGCGGCATACTCTTACATGGCCCTGATCCCCATGATCCAGCCCCCGCTGATGAAGCTGATGACCACTAAGAAAATGCGTCAGGTCAAGATGAGTCAGCTGCGTGTGGTCTCCAAAACTGAGAAGATCATCTTCCCCATTGCCGTGACCATCTTCGTAGTGCTGCTGATCCCCGATACTGCACCTCTGATTGGTATGCTCATGCTGGGCAACCTGTTCCGTGAGTGTGGTGTCACGGAGCGTCTGTCTGATACCGCTCAGAACGCTCTGATCAATATCGTGACGATTCCGCTGGGCCTGTCCGTGGGCTTTAAGGCTACGGCCAGCAGCTTCCTGACTGTTGAGACCCTGTCCATTATCGCTCTGGGTCTGACGGCTTTCCTGCTGTCCACTGCTGGCGGCCTGCTGCTGGGCGATTTGATGTATGTTCTGACTGGTGGCAAGGTCAATCCGCTGATCGGCTCTGCCGGCGTGTCCGCCGTGCCTATGGCGGCCCGTGTGTCCCAGGTGGTGGGACAGAAGGAGAACCCCTCCAACTTCCTGCTGATGCACGCTATGGGACCCAATGTGGCTGGCGTCATCGGTTCCGCTTGTGCCGCTGGATTTATGATCAAGGTCTTCGGCGGCTGATTTAAAGCGATTACAGTTTCAAACAGGTGCTCGGCACACCGGTGCAGACCGGTGTGCCGAGTGCTTTTTCCGTGCAGGAAAAGAGATGCGGCGGAGAGAAAAGAGGGGGCATCGAGGGGGAAAAGGCGGAAAAAAGCTGGGCAGAACAGGGGAGAGGAGGAAGGAAGAAAAAATTTGAAAAAAATAAAAATAGTACTTGCCAAATCAAAAAATATGTGCTATTATTTATAAGCTGTCAGCGAGAGATACTTCTCCTGCGGTATGCGGCTGTAGCTCAGTTGGATAGAGTGTTTGGCTACGAACCAAAAGGTCGGGGGTTCGAATCCCTTCAGCCGTACCACTCGTCGCAAGCGTCGTATCGCTTGCGACGAGTTTTTTCGTTTCATTACAAAACTTATCGCGCACTCACTTTGCTGCTCCTCGCTTCCAAACCGAAGCCCAGCGTAGCGGGTTCGGTTTGGTTTTTGGCACAGACCTGTAGCCACTGCATCTTTTTTGTCCACATATTCCAAGTTAAAAGCTATATTTTGATCTTATAAACGAGGCCGAAATGTAGCTTTTCTTTTTATCAATTTGTCGAAGAAACCTCCATGTTATACCGCTCATGAGCACATGAGTAGAAAACATGGAGGCTTTGTTATGCCTGAGAATATCACTTGGAGAGGCAGGACGCAATCGGGGGAAAGAGAACTGCCCGCCGCTCCGCCCCGGCGCCTGGCGCGGGGGGAAACGGCGGGCAGACTGCGCCTCAGGGCGCGGCAAGGTCACATGATATGCTCTTCGGCGCAGTTGTCCAGCACACGCATCCCCATCTCCTTGGGTGCGGCAACGGGAAATTTGGCAATGCTGGTCTCGTCGAATTTGGCACACAGGCGGAGCTGAGGATTGAGGCGCAGGTCCTCCATATGGGACGGCCTGCGTGCTCTGCGCTTTGCCATAAAGATCACCCCTGGCACAGTATGCCCTAAAATCCGACCGATGTTGCAGGGAAGACGGCCGCTGTGCTGGGAGCAGGGAGAGTCAAAACTTTTCCATATGCTGAAGATCCATTACAAAGACGACCACACCGCCCACATCCTGCACAACAGGGGTGGCGGGCATGAGAGGAGGGTAGGGGTGCCCCATGGGGATAGAAAAGCTTTGGTAGACCGTGGCTTTCCGTTGACCCGCCCGGCGCTTCAGAATGTCCAGCACCTCATCCAGACGGGGTTCTTCAACGCCGATCATGATGGTGGTGCTGTGCTTTTTTAGAAATCCTCCGGTGGAGCTGAGCATCGTAACAAAAAAGCCGTTTTGATTCAGCTCGTAGACCGTATCCTCGTAATCTTCCCCCTGGAGGATAGCCAAAACCAATTTCCCACTGTGCTGTTCCATGTAAGACCTCCTTGTTTGTTCCCGCAGGGCCAGACCAGGTCAGACCCGCTTTTGAAAATTCCCTACCACTGAGATGTTGTCATCCAGAATGACAAAGATGTTTGGGTCCTGCTTCTGCAGCGCCTTACGAAGCTGAAGAGCTTCCTTTTTGGAGACCACTGTGAGAAGCATCTCCGTCTGCTCTCCGCTGTACGCCCCTTCTCCCTCCCATTTTGTAACGCCGCGGCCCACATATTCAAAGACCAGCTGCTCCATCTCCGGCTTTTTGGTGATGATAAGCATAGTGACCATCACATTTTGCAGGTGCGCCCGGTCCAAGCAGAGAAAAGTAACGCAGGTGAACAGAATGCTGTACACCACCACCTGCCGGTCAAAAAACAGAAAACCGACCCCATAAACTGCAAAGTTCAGGGCCATGGAGATACGGCCAACGCTCAGAAGGGGGTGCTTCTGAAGGCAGAGCAGCCCCAGGATCTCTTCTCCGCCTCCAGAGCAGCCAGAGGTGAGGGTCAGGCCGGCGCCAGCGCCGCAGGCGAGGCCGCCGATGACACAGGCGGTGAGATGCTCATCGAACAGACCAGACTGAGGAATAGGGATCAGGGCCAGAAAAATACTGTAACAGGCCACACACAGGGCGGTCTTTGCAAAAAAAAGATGTCCAAATCTGGACCAGGCCAGAATGAGCAGGGGGACATTGAGCAGAAAGTAAATGATGCCGGCCACGTCCCCCACAGACTGGAGAGACGGAAAAACAGAGAGCAAAACCATGCGCAGAAGCTGTGCGATCCCTAAAAATCCGCCGCTGTACATTCCGGAAGGCAGAATAATGCAGTTCATGGATACGGAAAACAGCAGGGAGCCGACAACAATGAGGGACATATCTTTGACAATCTGGCCGCTGTGCCGCCGAAGTCCCATCGCCTGCTTATATTGTACCATACAGTCCCACCCTTATCAATCCAATTTATGAAATGGTCCCGGAATACCCCAAAGGGATATTCCGGGAGCAAATCTGTAGGAAAGCGGACGATCAGGCGGGAATCAGGCCGTTGTCCACCAGGAACTGATGGGCGACCTCCTTGGCGCTCATGCCGTCCACATCTACCTGAGCGTTCATGGCAGCCATGGTAGCCTCGTCAATGGCACCGTCCAGCTTGGAGAGGACCTCGGCCAGAGCGGGATCAGACTGGATCAGATCGGCATTTACGAAGTTTACAGCGTAGTAGGGGGGGAAGAAGCCCAGGTCGTCCTCCAGAGTGGTCAGCCCCAGCTTGGAGAGCAGAGCATCTGTGGCAAAGGCGTCCACCACGTCCACCTCGTCGTTTTCAATGGCAGTGTAGCGCAGGCTGGCATCCAGTCCGGTGACATCCTTGAACTCGGCGTTGTACTGGCTTTCCAGAAGAGGCAGACAGTCCTCGCGCTGGATAAACTCTACGGTGCATCCCAGCCGAAGCTCAGGGGACTTCTCGATCAGATCAGACAGAGTGGTCAGGCCATAGGCCTCGGCGGTCTCGGGCTTGACGCTCATCACATAGGTGTTATTGAAGCCCAGAGGAGCGGAGGTATAGATGTTGTGGTCTTTCATCATCATATCGCTGACAGTCTGCCAAACTACGTCTTTATCGGTATTCATGGGCTGGGCCAGCAGATTCATCAGGGCGGTCCCGGTATACTCCACGAACATATCGATGCTTCCCTGTTCCAAGGCGTCAAAGCAGACGGCGGCCCCGGCCAGACCGAAGCGCTGATCCACCGTGTAATCGGTGTTGGCCTCGATCAGCTCGGTATAGAGCTCACCCAGAATATTGACCTCAGTAAAGTTGGAGGTGCCTACCACGATGGTCTTGTCGCCGCTTCCGGTACTGGAGGGGGCAGAAGAAACAGACCCGCTTCCGCTGCCGGAAGAGCCGCAGGCGGCAAGGGAGAGGGACAGCGCAGCCGCTGTGAGAGCGCAGGTGATTTTTTTCAGGTTTTTCATGACGCAAGAAACTCCTTTTTCTTATTTTGAATTTTAAAATCAAGAGATCAGCCCAGATAGGCTCAGGCAATGATGGCGGCATAGGATGCCGCGGAGACAGCGACCAGGGCAAAGCACAGCCCGCCTGCCACTGCCTTGCGGCGGGTCCGGACAGCTTTGCTGAGGTTTTTGATCTGGTCCTGAGGCAGCAGCCCCTCGCTGGTGAGGGCCCGTTCCACGCGGCCCAGGAGGTAATCCAGAGTGAGGGCCATCACAGCGGAGGCGACCGCCCCCATGACAGTCATAGGATAATTGAGGGAGTTCATACCCAGCATAATGAACCAGCCCAGTCCGTTGGCTCCGGCGAAAGCGGCGATGGTCATGGTGCCTACCGCACCCACGGCAGCGATACGGATGCCGGACATGATATAGGGCGTGGCCATGGGCAGCTCCACTCGGCCCAGCTGCTGCATGCGGGTCAGTCCGATGCCCCGTGCCACCTCGAGGGAGACAGGAGAGATGCTGGAGATCCCGGTGTAGGTGTTTTTCAGAATGGGGAGGAACGCATAGACAAACACCATGAAGATAGCCAGTGTCTCACCGACGCCCAGAAAGGGGATCCCCATGGCAAGCAGGGCCATACAGGGGATGGACTGCATCACATTGGCGATGCCGATGACCACGCTGGAGACCTTTTTGCTTCTGGTGATGAAGATACCCAGGGGGACGGCAATGATGAGGGCCAGAACCACGGCGAAGCAGGTCATGGCCAGGTGGCGCAGGAATTCCTCCACCAGACTGTCCCACTCCTCTGCATAGATCGTCAGATAGGGAAGGAAATTCTCCGCCAGACTGTCCCACCACGATGCGGGGGACTCTATCAATGCGCTGCTGCTGCCCATATAACTCCGCTCCTTTCTCCCGCAGTATGCTCAGGGACGAACTGCCTGCTCATAGTGGCCAGCAGACTGCTCTTGGTCAAAAATCCCACAAGGGTCCGGTCGTGCTCGATCACGGGGATAATGCCGGACACATCGTAGTCGATGGTGGAGATGATTTCTTTGAGAGTGGTATCCCCCTCCACCGCGACGTAGTCATCGGAGAGGTAGGTCTCGGCGGAGCCAGAGCCGTCTTTCTCCGACATCAGCTCCTCCAGCCAGAGGACCCCCAGCAGACGGTCCCGGCCGTCTACCACCAGCAGGCTGTCTACGCCGCTCTGGCGCATGATCTGCAGAGCCTGGAGCACGGTCCGCCCCCTGGAGATGGTGATGGGACGGCGGCGCATAATGTCCCGGGCCCGGATATACTCGGGGTTGGCCCACAGACGGTTGGCACCAATAAAGTCCGTGACATACTGATTGGCGGGAGCTTTCAGGATCCGCTCCGGGGTGTCGCACTGGACGATGTGCCCTTCCTGGATAATGCAGATGCGGTCGGCCAGCTTGATGGCCTCGTCCATGTCGTGGGTGACGAATACGACAGTCTTTTTTGTTTTTTTCTGGAGCGTATGAATCTCGTCCTGCAGCTCGGCCCGGGTCATGGGATCCAGAGCGGAGAAGGGCTCATCCATCAGAACGATGGGGGGGTCCACCGCAAAGGCCCGGGCTACTCCCACGCGCTGCTGCTGCCCGCCGGACAGCTGAGAGGGGTATTGGTTGCGGTAGGTGTCCGGGTCCAGATCGACCATCCGGAGCATCTCAGTCACCCGCTCAGAGATCCGCTCGCTGGGGTAGCCGGCGATGCGCATGACCAGCGCAATATTTTCCTCCACGGTCAGATGGGGGAAGAGGCCGCCGGCCTGAACGACATAGCCCACCAGGTTGGGCAGCTGATTTGTTTTGATGCGGTCCACCGGCGTCCCATTGATGAGCAGCTTGCCCTTCTGCACATTGAGCAGCTTGTTGATGCTTTTGAGAAGAGTGGTTTTTCCACAGCCGCTGGAGCCGATGAGAACAAAAAATTCACTGTCCTGAATGGTAAGATCCACGTGGTTCAGAACGGGCCTATCTTTGTACGCCATGGACACATTTTGAAACTCAATCATAAGCGTGTCTCACGATCCCTTCTTTGTTATGGCGGTATCGTAACAGAATTTCAGTTAATGTGACCCTAGGATTCTGCCTCTGGAATTAAGAGTGTGTTAGTTCAGGCAGGGACCCACCGCCCGCTGGGAAGAAAAAGACTGCCCGCCCCCTGCAAGACGCAGGGAACGGACAGTCAGGGACGCAGGTGCAGAGGTCAGGCCTCGTCCTCCTGCTTCTGGCGGATCATGCGGTAGCCCACGCCGATGTGGGTCTGGATATACTGGGGGTGGCTGGGGTCCACCTCCAGCTTTTTGCGCAGAGTGGCCATGAAGACGCGGAGAGAGGGGGTATCCGAAAAGGCGGAGCTGCCCCAAATCTCGTTGAGGATAAAATTGTGGGTGAGGACCTTCCCGGTATTTCGGGCCAAAAGGCAGAGTAGCTTGTACTCGATGGGGGTGAGATGGATCTCCACCCCATCTCGATAGGCACAGCCGGCAGCATAGTCGATCTTCAGGTTCCCGTTCTCGTAGAGGCTGGCTTCCTCACTTACCTTCTGGCTGTCATAGCGGACCCGGCGCAGGGCGACCCGGAGCCGGGCCAGGAGCTCGTCCACGGAGAAAGGTTTAGTCAGATAGTCATCGGCGCCGGCGTCCAGCGCGGCCACCTTGTCGCTGTCCTCGCTCCGGGCGGAGATGACGATGATGGGCAGGTTGCTCCAGGTGCGGACCTTTTTGATGATGTCTACCCCGTCCATGTCGGGCAGGCCCAGGTCCAGCAGCATGACGTCCGGGCGGTAAGAGAGGGCGTCCACCAGAGCACTGGCCCCTGTCTTGGCCCGATGGAACTGATAGTTCTGGGTTTCCAGAGTGGTGGCGATGAGGTTTCCCACCGCTGCGTCGTCTTCTACCATAAGAATGTGCGGCTTATTCATACATTTTTACCTCCGAGGCCCTCAGGGTGAAACGAAATACTGACCCGTGGGGCTGATGATCCTCAACTGATATCTCACCGCCGTGCGCGGTGATGATGGACCTGCACAGGGACAGCCCCAGGCCCAGCCCCCGCCGGCCATCTCCGTGGGAGTTGTCCGCGGTATAAAACATATCAAATATTTTCTGCTTGGCGCTGTCCGCAATACCTGGACCGTCATCGGAGACCTCGACCTGCACAAAAGGACCGGCCCGGACAGCGGACAAGGAGATGTGGGAACCGGCAGGGGTGTACTTGATGGCGTTGTTGACCAGATTGATGACCACCTGGACGATGAGCCGGGCGTCCATATCCGCCATCAACAGATCGTCCTCCAGTTCTACAGAGATATGGTGCTGCTCCGCATTGCGGTCCAGATGGGACAGGGCTTCATGAAAGACCTCATCCAGAAGCTCCGGGCGGATGTTCAGAGAAACAGAGCCGTTGCCCATCCGGGTGAGGGAGAGCAGATTTTCCACCAGGTTGATGAGCCACATGGAGTCATCGTAGATGGAGCGGTACAGGTAGCGCCGCTTCTCCTCATCCAGCACGGCCCCGTTCTCCATCAGGATGCCGGCGTTCCCGGATATACTGGTCAGTGGGGTGCGCAGGTCGTGGGAGATGGCCCGCAGCAGATTGGCGCGCAGGGTCTCCTGATGGGCCAGCTCCTCGATCTGCTGCTTGGCGCGCGCCGTCAGCTCCTTTTCCAGCGCCAGTCCGCACTCGTCCAGGATGGCTACTGTCAGATTTTTTTCAAAGGAGTCCACCTTCTGAGCATTGGGGATGGCAATGCCAACCACCGCCAGCACCTTGTCAGAGCCGCGGACCGCAATGTAGAGGCATTTGGAGCTGGGAAGGGTGTGGGTGGTAGCGCCGGCGTGCTTGTTGTTGTTCCAGACCCATTCCGCCACCGCCCGCTCTGAGGAAGTGAGATATGCAGACATATCCCCGCCTTTGGAAACGGGGAACAGCATGGCCTCCTGCTCCAGTCCGTCCTCGTCGGCGGAATAGATCAGGACGTCCCGCTCCAGCAGCTTTTTCAACTGGGTGGCCGTGACCGCCAGGATCTCCCGGCTCCCCTCCGCCTTCTGGAGCTTCTGGCTGGTCTCCAGCAGGATCTCAGTGCGGTATGCCTTTTGGGCGCTCTGGATGGCCTGCCGTTTGACACGGGTGGTAAGAGAGCTGCCCAGCAGCGCTACGGTCAGCATGACGGCAAAGGTGGCGATATAGCTGGGGTCGCTCATCAAAGTAAAATAGGGGTAGGTAAAAAAGTAATTGAAGATGAAGACGGAGCAGAGGGATGCCAGCAGGCTGTAGCTGTGCCCCGTGGTGGCCATGGAGATGGTGAGGACGCCCAAGATATAGACCATGATCACATTTTCAGTGGAAAAGCCCGCTCGCTGGAAGAGAAAGCCCACGGCGGTGCAGGCAGCCAGGATCAGGAGGGCCTTGAAAAGATCTCGGACGGAGAAGCGCTCCTGGAGAAGATAGGGCTGCCAGGAGTGGCGGGCGGGCCGCTGGACCTGGTCCGGGATGATGTAGATATCCAGGTCAGGAGCCAGCTCTCCCAGACGGTCCATCAGACTCTTGGCGCCCAGGAAGGGGCCGCGTTTCTGGGGACTGCGGCCCAGCACGATCTTGGAGATCCCGCTGACTTTAGCGTATTCCGCGATCTGAATGGCGGGGTCATCCCCGTAGACCGTGCTGATCCGGGCGCCCAGCTCCTCTGCAAGATGCAGATTGTTCCGCAGCTGCCGGCGTTCCTTGTCGCTCTGGCCCTGAAAGGAAGGAGTCTCCACGAAAAGCGCGGTAAAGGCGCCGTGAAATGCCTCTGCCATCCTGGCAGCAGTGCGGATGACCTTCTCGTTGGAGGGAGAGCCGGACAGGCAGATGAGAATGTGTTCCCGGGCCCTGGGGGGATATCTGTCCCCACCGGAGGGCTTCCGCTCCAGGCGGTCAGCGGTCCTGCGCAGGGAGAGCTCCCGCAGGGCGGCCAAGGTCTGCTCGGTCAAAAGGTGCCCTTCCCCTCCGCCGATGGTCCCGGCCCGCAGGCGCGCCAGAAGGTCGGAGGGCTCCAGATCGACGATCTCCACCTGGTCAGCAGAGTCAAAGACCTGGTCCGGGACGCGTTCCGGGGCGGAGAAGCCGGTGATGGAGGAGACCACATCGCTCAGGCTTTCCAGCTGCTGCACATCCATGGTGGAATAGACGTCAATGCCCGCGCGAAGCAGCTCGGCAATATCCTGGTAGCGCTTGGCGTGGCGGGCTCCCTTATTGTTGGAGTGGGCCAGCTCATCCACTAGGATCAGCTGGGGACGGCGGCGGAGGGCGCCGTCCAGGTCAAATTCGCCCTGCCCTCCACCGGGAGGGATGAGGGGCGGGAGCCGTTCCAGTCCTCCGGCCAGTGCCAGGGTATCAGGATAGGCGGCGGGTGCCAGAAAGCCCAGCACAACGTCCGTGCCCGCCTCTTTTGCGCGGAGGGCGGCGTCCAGCATAGCGTAGGTCTTCCCCACTCCGGCGGCGTAGCCAAAAAAGATCTTCAGTCGACCGGAGGACTCCTGTTCCAAAGTGTGGTCCCCGGGAGTCAGCCCGTCAGGGCGGGGCTGAGGATCAGAACGCAAGGTATCACCTCGTCTCTTGCTTGGGTCGTTTGTATATTATAGTATAACACAGGTGGTATCAGCATAACATTGGCATTTTTGACGGGGTGTAAAGATTACATTAAGGAATCTTTATTAATACAGTATTTATGCACGGAAAATTCTCTTAATCTGGCGCTAATGTCCGATGTGATATAATAAGAAATAAATGCGGGACAGCGCGTGGCCCGGCTGCCCGCCCTGCGGACAGCCGGGCCCTGGATGAACAGCCGCATAGGAACATATCAGAAGGGAACAGGAGCATGATGCATGCTGCGGGGGGATTCTGTGCCGTCTTTCAAACATGACCGTGTCACACCGGCACAAATCATTATTTTAGGATTCCTGCTGCTGATCTTTACTGGGGCAGTGCTGCTGATGCTGCCCTTTTCCACCCAGGAGCCCGGAGGGGCCTCATTTGGGGATGCGCTGTTCACCGCCACTTCCGCCACCTGTGTGACCGGACTGGTGCTCCACGATACGGCGCTTTACTGGTCACCCTTTGGGCAGCTGGTCATTCTTCTGCTGATCCAGGTGGGCGGAATGGGAGTGGTCACCATCGCGGTGGCGATTTTCATGTTTGCGGGCAAACGGATCGGGTTGAAGCAGCGGTGGGTGATGCAGGAGTCCATTTCCGCCCCTCAGGTGGGCGGCATCGTGCGGATGACGGGGTTTATCCTAAAAACCGCCTTTTTGATTGAAGGGATTGGGGCCCTGCTTCTGGCCCTGCGGTTCTGCCCGCAATTTGGTCTTGGAAGAGGACTTTGGTACGCGGTGTTTCACTCAGTGTCCGCGTTCTGCAATGCGGGCTTTGATCTTATGGGAGTAAACTCCCCGTTTTCTTCCCTCACAGACTACGTAGGCGATCCTTTGGTGAGCAATGTGATCGCTTTTCTGATCATAATTGGCGGCGTCGGCTTCCTCACCTGGAATGACATCAGGGAGCACAAGCTCCACTTTCGACGCTACCGGCTGCAGAGCAAGCTGATCCTGACCACCACGCTGGCCCTGATCCTGACAGGGCTCCTGTTCTTTCTGCTGTATGAGTTCGAACAGGGGCAGTGGGTGGACATGTCCCTGTGGGAGCGGATCAACGCCGCGTTTTTTCAGTCCGTGACACCGCGCACCGCAGGCTTCAACACAGTGGATCTGACTGGCCTGAGCCAGCCCGCCCAGCTGCTGATCATCCTGCTGATGCTGGTGGGCGGTTCACCGGGTTCCACAGCAGGCGGCTTCAAAACCACTACGCTGGCGGTGATGCTGCTGGGGATCCGGGCAGTTTTCCGCCATAAGGAGCGGCCCCAGTGCTTTGGAAGGCGCATCGCAGATGAGTCGATCCGAAACGCCTCTGCCATCTTCCTGCTTTATCTGCTCCTGTTCCTGACAGGGGGCATCCTGATCTGCTGCATAGATGGCGTACCCCTGATGGCGGCGCTGTTTGAGGCGGCGTCCGCCATTGGTACCGTTGGCCTGTCGCTTGGGATCACGCCGGAGCTCTCCGGGGCGTCCAGGCTGATCCTGATTTTTTTGATGTATTTCGGGCGTGTGGGCGGCCTGACCATGATCTATGCGGTCACGGCCAAAGGCGCACCGGAGCTGTCCCAATTCCCCCAGGAGCGGGTCACCATAGGATGAGATCGGAGAGGAACAAATCATGAAGTCAGTGCTTTTGATCGGGTTGGGACGGTTCGGCCGCCATATGGCCCAGAAGCTCCGGGAACTGCACCATGAGGTAATGGCGGTGGACCGGAATGAAGAGCGGATCAACGACGCCCTGCCCTTTGTGACCAACGCACAGATCGGGGACAGCACCAGTGAGCAGTTCATTGCATCTCTGGGGGTCAGTAACTTTGACCTGTGCGTGGTAGCGATTGGAGATGACTTTCAGAGCTCCCTGGAGACCACCGCTCTGCTCAAGGAATACGGCGCTCCTTTTGTGCTCTCCCGGGCTGCCCGGGACGTCCACGCCAAATTCCTGCTGCGCAACGGTGCGGACGATGTGATCTATCCGGAGAAGCAGACGGCCTCTTGGGCCGCGGTCCGGTACAGCTCTGACCATGTGTTTGACTACATCAAGCTGACACCGGACCATTCCATCTATGAGACGGCGGTGCCGGAATCCTGGGTAGGAAGGACTGTGGTCCAGCTGGCGGTGAGGCAGAAGTACCGCATCAACATTCTGGCCATCAAGCGCAGCGGCACACTGGAGCCTCTCCCAGGCCCCAATCACACCTTTCAGTCGGATGAGACCCTGCTGATTCTGGGGGATGACCGGGACATCCAGAGATTCCTGCATGTCTGACAAGCGATACCGAACGCGGCAGGGAGGCCGGTCCGGCCCCGGAGTTCTGTTGGTCCGCAGCGGAGGGGGAGTTCCCCCAAAAGCTCCCTGCTTCCAGTGTTTTCGGAACTGTGACAAAATAAAAAACTTCTCCCTCTGCGTGTGTCCCTGTCCGGGGATGAGGTGGAGAGCGGGACGGCAAAATACGACCGCATGGCGCCACGGCGTCATGCGGTCGTATTTTGATGATTCTGACGCTTGTCTAGAGGCTGTCCCCCTGGAACGGTGTATCCGCTCGCCGGAGGTCAGACAGGCGCTGTTCCAGGACGATGCCGGCCTGATTCAGGATCCCGCGGATCAGATTCTGCTCAAATGCCTCGGGGAGAGGATAGTCATCGCAGGGGATGCCTACAACAGCCTGAGGCCCGCCATGGCTTCGTACTGCCAGGTAAAGGCATCTGGAATTGGGCAGGGTGTGGGTCCCTGCCCCGGCGTGCTTGTTGTTTTTACACACCCAGTCGGCCACCGCCTTCTCCTGCCCACCCGTATAGCGGGAGAGGAGATTGGACTCTGTTTCCGGATAAATGCGGGCCTGCATCAGCTGGCCGTCCGGGTCCATGGGGTAGTAGAGGATCGGCCTGTCGAGCAGCTTTCCAAGCTGAGAGACCGCGATGGCGAGCACCTCATGTTCGCCAGATGCCTGCTGGAGCAGCTGGGTGGCCTCCAAAAGGACCTCGGTGCTGTAGTTTTTCTGTACCGCCATCCTGGCCTGCGTCTTGATCCGGATGGTCAGAGAGCTGGTAAGAAAGCTGGAGAGGAACATGATAAAAAAGGTGATCACATAGCTGGGATGAGCATCCAAGCTGAAATAGGGCTCCGTAAAGAAAAAGTTGAAGGTAAGCACACTGAGCAGCGAGGAAAGAATGCCATAGAGGCGGCCCTCTGTCCAGGTGGCGGTGAGAAGCACCCCCAGAATATAGACGGTGACAATATTGGTCTCTCCGAAGCCCAGACGGGAAAACAGCTCCCCCAGAAGGGTGGCTGCGGCCAAAATGCCCAGCATTTTTCCGGTGTCTTTCCAGGAGAAGGAGAGCTCCGAGGGGGCTATCTTCCATTTGGGGCGGTAGGCAGGCTGTCGGTCCGGGATAATGTAGACATCCAGATTTGGTGCCAGCTCGGTGAGCCGGTCTACCAGGGCTTTCTTGTTCCACCAGCCGCGCCGCCGGCGGTGGTTGGTGCGGCCGAGCACGATTTTGGTCACGCCGCTGGTCCTGCTGTAGTCTGCGATCTGGGCGGCGGGGTCATCACCATATACTGTGGCGATCCGTGCCCCCAGATCTTCCGCCAGCTTCAGATTGGCCCTCAGGCGCTTCCGATTTTCACCGCTGAGCTCCCTGGTATCCGGAGTCTCCACGAAGAGAGCGGTAAAATCTCCTTGAAAGGCCTCGGCCATTCGGGCGGCGGTACGGATGACTTTTGCATTGGAGGGGGCGCTGGACAGACAGACCAGGATATGGTCGCTGGGGTTGAGAAAGCCCTCCGGATGTTGCTTTCGGGCGGTGCGGTTGAGGCGGTCAGCGGTCCGGCGCAGAGCGATCTCCCGCAAAGCGGCAAGGTTCTGCTTGGAAAAGAAGTGGCCCAGGGCTTGCTGAGCCTGGGCGGCCCGGTAGACCTTGCCCTCCTCGAGCCGGGCGATCAGGTCGTCCGGCTCCACATCCACCACCTCGACTTGGTCGGCGGAGTCAAATACCCAGTCTGGGATCCGCTCGTTGACCGTTACACCGGTCAAGCTGGAAACGAGGTCGTTTAGGCTCTCCAGATGCTGAACATTGACGGTGGTGTACACATCGATCCCGGCGCGCAGCAGCTCTTCAATGTCCTGATAGCGCTTGACATGGCGGCAGCCCTGTGCATTGGAATGGGCCAGCTCATCTACCAGGATGAGCTGGGGCTTGCGGGCCAGAGCGGCGTCCAGATCGAATTCCCGCAGGGTGATGCCCTTGTAGGATACGACCAGGGGAGGAAGGCACTCCAGACCTTCCACCAGTTTCATGGTGGCGGGTCTGATATGGGGCTCAATATACCCGGCCACTACGTCCACGCCCATATCTTTCATCTGGTGGGCCATCTCCAGCATGGCATAGGTTTTCCCCACGCCGGCCGCATAGCCGAAAAAGATCTTGAGCCTGCCCTGCCGGACCCGCGTTTCGTCGGGGTCGATCATTCGAATTTTTTTCAGAATTTCTTCCGGAGTTGGTCGATGTTCTTCCAAGACCATCTCACCTCCCGTGGGGGATCACAACAGGAAACAGGATCTTCAGAAATACCTTTTCCGCAGGGCCGCCCCGGATAAAGTCAAAAGTGATCTGTTTCCCGGAGGGGTCCAGGATATAAAACTGCCCCGGCTGGTTGATGATTTGGAATTCCAGCTCATCCAGCACCTGCTGAAGGGTGAGCTCCCACTCCATCATGCAGAATCCCGCTCCCTCCTGAGCAAACTCGTGGAGCCAGGCAAACTCCATGGGCTGTTCGCCGTCCCGAAGAAAAATGCGCCAGAGATGCTGCTTCTGCTCTAAAGAGAGGGCCTGGAGATAGTCGATGGGGCTGGGGTCTCCTTCCAGGGTGAGGTAGCGGTACAGACTGCCGTCCTGATCCTCCAGGATCTCATTTTCGTCCAGAAAAGCTCCGGCACGGCGGTCCACAGCACAGCAGCGGGCGTTATAGCGGATCTGGCCGAGCACATCTCTGAGGCGGGCTGCATGTTCTGACGAATCCGCCTCCAGCTTTACACAGAGGCCGGAGAGCTGGTCAAAGGGCTTGCCCGACACACAGCGGGTACGGCAGAGGATTCTGTTCCCCTCCTCCAGATGGAAGGTGAGCTCCCCGGTCTCGCCGCCGGGGGCGGTGCCATACAGAGCGGTCTCCCAATGGGAGGAGAGACAGGCCATCAGCTCACGGCACTCCTCCTCCAGGTAGCTGGTATCACATGCAGAGTCCCGGTAGAGCAGGAGGAGACCTTTTGTCCCCTCCTGATACAGCAGAGAGGGGGCCGCAGTAAAAAGATCGTTGATGGTGCAGACCAGCTCCAGTGCCAAAAGTCCCGCCGGCTGACGGAGCAGAGCGCGCTCCCGCAGCGGGGCGCGGTGTTCTTCCGCAGTCTGATAGGGGTACAGCATGTCATGTTCCTCCTTTTTCCTTCCTATTTGCAGCGTATGCAGAGGCAGGCTGTCAAGCTTTTGATACCCGGGCAGGCGAGCCCCGGCCGGGTGGATGCCGGCAGAGCTCGCCTGTCTCAGAGTACTTCGTTATTTGCTGACCTCGCCGATGAGGCCCAGCTCCTGGGCGATGGCCAGGTTGACGCCTAGAACATTGACAGCCTCCTCGCCGAAGATGCCCAGCACCTTGTGGGTGGTGTTGGCTTCCACGATCTCTTCCAGGCGCTCCTCGCTCAGACCGGTATTCTCAGCGAGCGCGGGGATCTGGACCGCCGCAGAGGCGGGGCTGATGTGGGGGTCCAGGCCGGAGCCGGAGGCGGTCAGCAGATCGCCGGGGATGTCCCCTACGGTCAGGCTGGGGTGGCCGGACAGGAAATTGTTGATGTCGCCCTCCACGCGCTCCGCCAGGGCGGGATTGCTGTTGGCATAGTTAGCGGAGCCAGAGCTCAGGCCGGCGTACTCGCTGCCGTCATTGTAGTAGCTCACGCCATCCTCACCCACATAGTAGGTATTGTAGTGGTACTGGGAGGGACGTCCCCTCATAAACCGGGGATCGGTGAACTCCTGACCCACAAAGCGGGAGCCTACCGGCTGACCGTCCACATAGATCAAGTTGCCTCCTGCCTGTGAGGGGAAGATAAGGCTGCCCAGGCCGGTCATCAGGACGGGAAAGAGGAATCCGCAGATCAGCAGCAGGACCAGAGTGGTCACTACTGCCTGGCGGATGCTGCCCGCCGCAGAGCCTTTGCTTGTACTCATATTGAAGAACCTCCTTAGAAGCCGATGAAGCCGATCATTTCCAGCAGAGGACTGATGATCAGGTCGATGATCTTGATGCCGACAAAGGGAGTGATGATACCGCCGACGCCGTAGATCATCAGGTTACGGACCAGCATTTTGCTGGAGGACATGGGACGGTACTTGACGCCTTTCATGGCCAGAGGGATCAGGCAGGGGATGATGATGGCGTTGAAGATCAGAGCGGACAGGATCGCGCTGGTGGGCGAGGCCAGTCCCATGATGTTCAACACGCCCATCTCAGGAATGGCCAGCATGAACATGGCCGGGATGATGGCGAAGTACTTGGCGATGTCGTTGGCAATGGAGAATGTGGTCAGAGATCCGCGGGTGATCAGCAGCTGTTTGCCGATCTCCACCACCTCCAGGATCTTGGTGGGGTCGGAATCCAGATCCACCATATTGGCAGCTTCCTTGGCGGCGGTGGTGCCGGAGTTCATCGCCAGACCTACGTTGGCCTGGGCCAGAGCGGGGGCGTCGTTGGTGCCGTCGCCGGTCATAGCGACGATCTTGCCCTCGGCCTGTTCCTGCTTGATGACGGTGATCTTGTCCTCAGGCTTACACTCCGCAATGAAGCCGTCCACGCCGGCCTCCTTGGCGATGGTGGCAGCAGTCAGGGGGTTGTCGCCGGTGCACATGATGGTCTTGATCCCGATGGCGCGCAGGCGCTCAAAGCGTTCCACCATGCCGGGCTTTACGGTATCCTTCAGATAGATGACACCCAGAATGCGGCTGCCTTCACAAACAGTCAGGGGGGTGCCGCCCAGAGAGGAGACTTCGTCCACCCGTCTGCGCAGTTCGGCAGGAATTTTGCCGCCCTGGGCGGTGACGTACTTCTCGATGGCGTCAGCCGCGCCTTTGCGGATGATGGTGCCGTCGGGGAGATCCACACCGCTCATGCGGGTCTGCGCCGAGAACTCAATGAAGCTGGACTTGGGATCGTCCTCCACCTGGCAGCCCAGCTTACGGCCCAGCTCTACAGTGGACTTGCCCTCGGGAGTGCCGTCCCGCAGGGAGGTGAGGACCGCGCAGCGGATCAGCTCCTCCTTGCTGGCGCCGCCCACGGGGTAAAAATCAGCAGCCAGGCGGTTGCCGTAAGTGATCGTGCCCGTCTTGTCCAGAATCATAGTGTCCACGTCGCCGCAGGCTTCCACCGCCTTACCGGACATGGCGATGACATTGAAGCGGGTGACACGGTCCATGCCGGCGATACCGATGGCGGACAGCAGGCCGCCGATGGTAGTAGGGATCAGGCAGACCAGCAGGGCAATCAAAGTGGAGATGGGGATCTGAACATTGTTGTACACCGCAAAGGGATACATGGTGACCACCACGATCAGGAAGATGATGGTCAGGGACACCAGAAGGGTGTTCAGAGCGATCTCGTTGGGGGTTTTCTTCCGGGAGGCACCCTCTACCAGAGCGATCATGCGGTCCAGAAAACTGTTGCCCGGCTCAGAGGTGATGCGGATCTTCAGCCAGTCAGACACAACGGTGGTGCCGCCGGTGACGGAGCAGAAGTCGCCGCCGCTCTCCCGGACCACGGGGGCGGACTCGCCGGTGATGGCGGACTCATCCACCGAGGCGATGCCCTCAATGACCTCGCCGTCGTTGGGAATGATCTCGCCGGCGCTGACCAGGACCACATCGCCCTTCTTCAGCTCGCTGGAGGAGACGATGGTCTGAGTGCCATCCTCGTGGAGCAGGTGTGCCTGGGTATCCTTCTGAGTCTTTTTCAGAGAGGCCGCCTGGGCCTTGCCCCGGCCTTCAGCCACGGCCTCCGCGAAGTTGGCAAACAGAACAGTGACAAATAGGATCGCACAGACAATGATATCATAGATCCGCAGCTGCTCGGCATTGGCATCGCCGAACAAACCTGGTACGAAGGAGAGCAGCAGGGTGATGAAGAATCCGATCTCCACTACGAACATGACCGGGTTTTTCATCATGTAGCGGGGGTTCAGCTTGATAAACGCACCCTTCACCGCACCCTTCAGGATATCAGGGGTGATAAATTTTGTATTCTGCTTTTTACTCATGGTTCAAAAGCCCTCCTTAAGCCCACAGAGTCAGATGCTCTGCAATGGGGCCCAGCGCCAGCGCCGGGAAGAAGGTCAGCGCAGCGAAGATGTAAACAACGCACACCAGGCCGATGGTGAAGGTGGCGCTGTCGGTCCGCAGAGTGCCAATGGAATCGTTGACGAACTGCTTGCGCATCAGGGAACCGGCAATGGCCAGCTGGATCACGATGGACAGATAGCGGCCGAAGAACATGGCCAGACCGGCGGTGATGTTCCAGAAGTAGGAGTTGTCCGCCAGACCCTCGAAGCCGGAACCGTTGTTGGCAGCGGAAGAGGCGTACTCATACAGGACCTGGGACAGGCCATGGAAGCCGGGGTTGGTGATGCCGGCCAGACCGCCTTCGGTAGAGACCGCCAAGGCAGAGAAGGCCAGGATCAGGAAGGGGTGGATAATGATGCACAGAGCGGTGAGCTTCATCTCCCGGCCCTCGATCTTCTTGCCCAGGTACTCCGGGGTACGGCCGATCATCAGGCCAAAGATGAACACGCCGAGAATAGCATACATGATCATGTTCATCAGGCCCACGCCCTTGCCGCCGAACACCACATTGAGCATCATGTGCAGCAGGGGAATCATGCCGCCCAGGGGAGTCAGAGTATCATGCATGTTGTTGACCGTGCCAGTAGTAAAAGAGGTGGTAGTGGTGGTGAACATGGCGGACTGGGCAATGCCGAAGCGGACTTCCTTGCCCTCCATGCTGCCCATGGACTGATCCAGCCCCAGCTTGGCCAAGGCCGGGTTGCCCTGGCTCTCAGACCAGTAGCAGACACTCAGGCCGATGAGGAAGATGATGCCCATGGCGAAGAAGATGGTGCGGCCCTCGGAGCCGTAAAGCTTCGCGGTGAAGCTGGGCTTGCTCACCAGTTCGCTGGTCTTGACCAGATCCTGGGTGGTGGCGCTGTGCTCACTGGAGCTGGCGGTCTTACGGCGGCGGTCTTTGACCATCTTGCCGAACATGATCACGCAGGCGCCGGGCAGGATCATCATGGAGTAGAGCTCCACCAGATCGCTGATGATGGTGGGGTTCTCAATGGGAGTAGAGGAGTTGGCACCCAGGAAGCCGCCGCCGTTGGTGCCGATGTGCTTGATGATCTCCAGCGCGGCCACGGGGCCCATGGCGATATCCTGCTGAGTCCCCTCAATGGTGGTCACCGTCACGTTGGGATCGAAATTCTGGGGGACGCCCTGCCAGATCAGGAGCATGCCGCCGATGATGGAAAGAGGAATCAGAACGCGGGTGGTCACCTTGACCAAATCAGCATAGAAGTTGCCCACGTTGTCCTTGCTCTTGCCAGCCAGTCCGCGGACAAAGGCGATGCAGGCGGCGTAGCCAGTGGCGGCGGACACGAACATCATGTAAGTGATGACCAGCATCTGGCTGAGATAGGACAGGCCGGACTCACCGGAGTAGTGCTGTAAGTTGGTGTTGGTCATGAAGGAGATGATTGTGTTGAAGGACAGGGTCTCCTCCATCGCGCCGATGCCGTTGGGGTTGAAGATGGGAAGAAACTGAATTCTCAGGACCAGATAGCCGACAAACACCATCACGGCGTTGGTCAGCAGAAGAGCCAGCGCATACTGCTTCCAGTTCATGCCCTTGTCGGGATGAATGCCGCACACCTTGAAAATCCCGCCGTCCACCCGGTCGAACACCGGATCGGCGAAGGTGCGCTGGCCGGAAGCAATATGATACAGATAGTTCCCGATCGGGATGACAATGATCATGAAGATGATCACTGTTAGGACAAGCTGTAACATATGTGTTGTTCCTCCTGTGCGAAACTCGCTTTACAAATGACACATTTGGGGTCAGAAACGTTCAGGGTGTACCAGGGCGTAAACCAGATAGCCGCCCATCAGCACGATGATCGCACCTAATAAAATCATACCCATACTCAATACCTTCTCTCATTCCTCGTGGAACTGATGCTCACACCAGTCAGCCAGCAGCTTTACTGATCCGAAGCAGACCAATAAGACCGCGATCATGATGACGTCTTTCATAGAAACCATCCTTTCCAAAGTTCTGTTTCCGGAACGGACGTATTATAGCACGCAGGGGATTAGCAGGCGGTTAACGTATTCACAGGAGAATTAAACTTGCATTAAGAAAAAGAAATAAAAAAGATAAAAAGAAAGAAGGACAATTGGCTCCTAATACAATTTTAATACGGCGGATGATTTGCAAATCTCACACAAACAGGGCTTGTAGTAGAATCATTTTTAAGGAAGTGATCTTGTGGAAGCTCTGGTACTGGTGGGCGGGACGCTGCTTGTCTGGACCGTCGGATTCTGGGCGGTGGGCCAGCTGGACCGCTTTTTCAAGGAGAAAAACGCTCCCTGCCGGAGGGAGCGGGAGGGGCAGACCCGCAGAAAAAGAAAAGTTCTGTGCCGGAACGCGGGAAAAGCGGAGGGACAGAGGTAAGACAAGGGGAGGGGCCCAGACTGTGTTTTTACATAGTCTGGGCCCCTCCTGTATTCGAAACAGGTCTACGACCGCAGAAACAAAAAAGTCTGGCCTTGCTGTATCGATTTTCCGCGGAAGATGGGCCGGGCCGCTCCAGCGGCTTCAATTCGCACTGCCCCCGTTGCTGACCGGCAGCGGTGTGGGCAGCTTAAACGCCCACTTTGCGGTGCCCTGGGGGTGCAGGACCTGCTCTATGAGATGTCCGCCACGCGGAAGCCGGGCGGGTGCGCGGATCTGCTCTGCCTGAGTCTGATGCTGTTTTTCCTGGAGGAAAAGGGGGGGGGCCGGGAGTGGACAAAAAAGAGATTGCAATCGACAATGGAATATGGTAATATCAACATATAAACTGTGTCGTATTTCGCCTGGATTGGTGAAAATACAGAAAGCGGGCTGGTTCAGAAAAGGGACCAGGACCGCTTTCTGTGTTATTTGGGGAAGTGTAGATTTTTTAACAGAGGATGCAGGAAATGCGTCACTTCAAAAAAGCAGGGAAACTTGCAAAAACGCGGACTGCCGCGGGACAAGACAGGAGGAGCAAACGGATGAAGGAGACAAAACAGGGGGCGCTGCCCGGGACGGCGGCGCAGGCCAGGCAGCTGAAGGCATGGCTGAAGGAGAACGGGGAGAAGCCGGGGGCGGCGCTGCCTGCCCTCCAGAAGGCGCAGGAGATATACGGCTATGTCCCCCGGGAGGTCCAGCAGCTGATCGCGGACGCCCTGCACAAGCCGCTGACGGAGATCTATGGGGTGTCCACCTTTTACTCCCAGTTCAATCTGGAACCCAAGGGGCGCAACCGGATCAGCGTGTGTCTGGGGACCGCGTGCTACATCAAAGGCGGCGGGCGGATCTATCAGCTGCTCCAGGAGAAACTGGGCATTGGAGACGGGGGCTGCACCGAGGACGGCCGCTTCAGCTTGGATGCCTGCCGCTGCCTGGGCTGCTGCGGGATGGCGCCGGTGATGATGGTGAACGAGGACGTGTACGGCAGCCTGACCGGCGACGAGCTGGACGCCATTCTGGCGAAATATGAGTAAGGAGGGACTGAGCGTGGGGCAGACGGAACACAAAAACATTAAGATCCGCAGCCGGAAGGACCTGGAGGCCATCCGGGAACGGACCAGGCCCCTCCTGGAGGTGGAGCGGGGAGCCCGGATCGTGGTGGGCATGGGCACCTGCGGCCTAGCCGCGGGGGCCAGGCAGGTCTATGAAGCCATGGCGGAGGAGATCCGCCGACTGGGGCTGGAGGACGTGATCCTGGAGCCGGTAGGCTGTGTAGGGATCTGTCAGTTTGAGCCTGTGGTGGAGGTGTACCAGCCCGGAGGCGTGCGCACCACCTATGTGCACATGACGCCGGAGCAGGGCGTGCGGGTGGTGCAGCAGCACATTCGGGGCGGCAACCCGCTGGCGGAGTACACCATCGGGGCCGTGAGAAGCGGGAGGTGAAGGGGATGTATCGTAGCTATGTGATGATATGCGGGGGGCCCAACTGCACCCTGCTGGCGGGCAGGCAGGAGAAGCTGGCGGAGGAATTCGAGGTCCAGCTGAAGCTGGCAGGTCTGCGTAAAGAGGTCCAGGTGATGCGGGGCGGCTGTCTGGGGCTGTGCTCCAGCGGGCCCAACGTGGCAGTGTTCCCGGAGGGCACGATCTACAGCCATGTCCATGTGGAGGACGTGGCGGAGATCGTCAGTGAGCATCTGCTCAAGGGCGGCCGGGTGGACCGCCTGCTCTACAACGAGAACGAGGCCACCAGCACAGTCCGCAGCCTGGAGGAGACAGAGTTCTACAAGAAGCAGCTGCGCATTGCCCTGCGCAACTGCGGCGTCATCGACCCCCAGAACATTGACGAGTACATTGCCCGGGACGGCTATGCGGCACTGGAGAAGTGCCTGACCGAACTGACGCCGGACGAGGTGATCCAGATCGTGCTGGACTCCGGCCTGCGGGGCCGGGGCGGAGCAGGCTTCCCCACCGGACTGAAGTGGCGCTTTGCCAGCGGGGAACGGGGCCAGGTACAGAAATATGTCTGCTGCAACGCGGACGAGGGCGACCCCGGGGCCTTCATGGACCGGAGCGTGCTGGAGGGCGACCCCCACAGTATCATCGAGGCCATGGCCATCGCGGGCTATGCCATCGGGGCCAGCCAGGGCTATATCTACGTCCGGGCGGAGTACCCCATCGCGGTGAAGCACCTCCAGATCGCTCTGGAGCAGGCCAGGAGCTACGGACTGCTGGGGGAGGATATCTTCGGGACGGGCTTCTCCTTCGACCTGGAGATCAAGCTGGGGGCGGGGGCTTTCGTATGCGGGGAAGAGACCGCCCTGATGACCTCCATCGAAGGGAAACGGGGAGAGCCCCGGCCCCGGCCGCCCTTCCCGGCGGTGAAGGGCTTGTTCCAGCGGCCCACTATCCTAAACAACGTGGAGACCTACGCCAACATCTGCCCCATCATTCTGCGGGGGGCGGAGTGGTTCTCCTCCATCGGCAGCGAGAAGAGCAAGGGGACCAAGGTATTTGCCCTGGGCGGGCGTATCCAGAACACCGGCCTGGTGGAGGTGCCCATGGGCACCACCCTGCGCACTATCGTGGAGGAGATCGGGGGCGGCATCCCCCACGGGAAGAAATTCAAGGCCGCCCAGACCGGCGGCCCCTCCGGCGGATGCATCCCCGCGGAGCACATCGACACCCCTATCGACTACGACAATCTGGCCGCCATCGGGACCATGATGGGCTCCGGGGGCCTGATCGTGATGGATGAGGACACCTGCATGGTGGACATCGCGAAATTCTTCCTGGAATTCACGGTGGACGAGAGCTGCGGAAAGTGCACCCCCTGCCGGGTGGGAACCAAGCGCCTGTTGGAGCTGCTGACTAAGATCACTGAGGGGCGGGGCACCATGGAGGATCTGGACCGGATCGAGGAGCTGGCGGCCTTCATTAAGAGCAACAGCCTGTGCGGCCTGGGGCAGACGGCGCCCAACCCAGTGCTGTCCACCCTGCGCTACTTCCGGGAGGAGTACCGGGAGCATATCCTGGAGAAGCGCTGCCCCGCCGGGGTGTGCAAGGACCTGCTGACCTACTCCATTGATCCTGTCAAGTGCCGGGGCTGTACCATCTGTGCTCAGAACTGTCCGGCCGACGCCATCAAGGGGAGCGTGAAGAATCCCCACAAGATTGACACCAGCAAGTGCATCAAGTGCGGCAGCTGCTATGAAAAATGCCGGTTCGGCGCGGTGATCCGGGGATGAGGGGGAGTGTGAAAATGGAACATGTGAGTGTGAATACAGTGGATGTGGTGAACCTCAAGATCAACGGGATCGCCTGCCGCGCCCCCGCCGGCGCCACCGTCCTGGAGGCGGCCCACGGAGCGGGGATCGCCATCCCTACGCTGTGTTATCTGAAGGAGCTGAACGCCATCGGCGCCTGCCGGATCTGCGTGGTGGAGGTGAAGGGGGCCAAGAACCTGGTGCCTGCCTGCGTCTATCCCATCGCCGATGGGATGGAGGTGTACACCAATACCGAGCGGGTCCAGGCGGCACGGCGGACCAACCTGAAGCTGATCCTGTCCATCCACAATCAGACCTGCCTGACGTGCAGCCGAAGCGGACTCTGTGAGCTCCAGCGCCTGTGCCGGGAATACGGGGTGGACAACCAGATGGCCTTCGAGGGGGAGAAGATCTGCTACGAGCCGGACACGAGCGCGGTGCATATGGTCCGAGACAACTCCAAATGCATCATGTGCCGCCGGTGCGAGGCTGTGTGCAGCCTGGCTCAGGGGGTGGCCTGCATCGGCACATCGGGCCGGGGCTTCGCCACCCACATCGGCCCCAGCTTTGACAGCCCGCTGAGCGAGACCGCATGCATCCACTGCGGACAGTGCATCATCGCCTGCCCCACCGGTGCCCTCTATGAGAAGGACAACACGGGCCTGGTGTGGAACGCCCTGGGTGACCCCCAGAAGCATGTGGTGGTACAGACGGCCCCCAGTGTCCGGGCGGGGCTGGGAGAGATGTTCAGCCTGCCCATCGGGACGAATGTGGAGGGGAAGCTGGCGGCGGCCCTCCGGCGGCTGGGTTTCGACGGCGTGTTTGACACTGATTTCGCGGCCGACCTGACCATCATGGAGGAGGCCACCGAATTCCTGCGCAGGGTCCAGTCCGGGGGCACGCTGCCCCTGATCACCAGCTGTTGCCCCGGCTGGGTAAAGTACTGTGAGACCTTCCACCCGGACTTCATCCCCAACCTGTCCACCTGCAAAAGCCCTCAGCAGATGTTCGGCGCTATGGCCAAGAGCTATTACGCCGAAAAGATGGGACTGCGGCCGGAGGATATCTTTGTGGTGTCGGTGATGCCCTGCACAGCGAAAAAGTTCGAGATCACCCGGGAGGGGGAGTGCGGCGCCGGCGCGGGCATCCCGGACGTGGATGTTGCCCTGACCACCCGGGAGCTGGGACAGATGATCCAGCGGGCCGGACTGCTGTTCGCGGAGCTGCCGGAGGAGGAGTTCGACCCGGCCCTGGGCATCGCAACCGGAGCGGGGCATATCTTCGGCGCCTCCGGCGGCGTGATGGAAGCGGCACTGCGCACGGCCAGCGAGCTGCTCACCGGCAAGGAGCTGGAGAAGGTGGAGTTCCAGGAGGTGCGGGGCGCCCACGGCATCAAGGAGGCGGCCTATGAGATCGCAGGCAGGACTGTCCGGGTGTGCGTCCTCAGCGGAACGGCCAACGCGGGCCAGGTGCTGGAGGACATCCGAAGCGGAAAGCGGGCCTATGACTTCATCGAGATCATGGCCTGCCCAGGCGGGTGCGTGAACGGCGGCGGCCAGCCCCTCCAGCCCTCTGTGATCCGCAATTTCCGCAGTGTGTCCGCTATGCGGGCCGGCGCCCTGTACCAGGAGGACCAGGAGATGCCCCTGCGGAAGAGCCACAAGAGCCCGCTGATCCAGGAGGTCTATGAGCACTATCTGGACCAGCCCGGCAGTCAGCGGGCCCACCAGCTGCTCCATACCTGCTACACAGACAGAAGCGGACAGCACCGCTGAGGGGAGGAGGCACCCTATAACAAAGGCGCAGGGCCGCGGAACTGAGGTTCCGCGGCCCTTGCTGTTAGAAGATTCAGGAGATGCCGGTGGGAGAGCGGCAGAAAAAATCACAATTTCCCCTGTCACCCGGAGACAGGATATGGTATAATGGGGACCAGAGACGACAAGAGCCGCCCACATCCGTGAGGAGCGGAGCGGAGGAAAGTGAGGTAAGTTGTGGATAACCAAGAGCTGAATACCCATTTTATCAAGGTCATCGGACACCGGAACCCGGACACGGACTCGGTCTGTTCCGCCATTGCATACAGCCGCCTGAAGAACACCCTGGACCCAGAGCACCCCTGCAAGCCCTGCCGGGCGGGACTGCTGAACCGGGAGACGGAGTTTGTGCTGAACTATTTTCAGGTCCCAGACCCCCAGCTCTACACGGACGTGAGCCCTCAGATCCGGGATGTGGACATCCGGCGGATGGAGGGCGTGGATGGGGAGATGAGCCTGCGCCGGGCTTGGATCACCATGCGGGACCAGCAGATCGACACCCTGTGCGTGGTGGACAAGGAGCGGAACCTGAAGGGCCTGATCACCGTGAAGGACGTGGCCACGGCGAACATGGACGTGTTGGACACCTACATCCTGGCGGAGTCAGAGACCAGCTATCAGAACATCGTGGACATCCTGGACGCCAAGGTGCTGGTGGGAGACATCACCGGCAAGAAGGTGGAGGGGCGCATCGTCATCGGCTCGGGAAGCGCGGAACAGATGGAGCGGTCCATCTCCAAAGGGGACATCGTCATCGTGGCCAACCGCAGTGAGAGCCAGCTCACCGCCATCGAGATGGGAGCGGGCTGCGTGGTGGTGTGCGCAGGCTGCAAGGTGTCCCGGACCATCTGCATGCTGGCTGAGGAGCAGGGGTGTATGATCATCAGCACCCCTAACAGCACCTATGTCTCCGGACAGATGATCAGCCAGGCCGCCCCCATCCGCCACTACATGGTGCGGGACGATCTGCTCACCTTCAATCTGAACAGCTCCGTGGAGTCCGCCACCAAGGTGATGGCCTCCGTCCGATTCCGCTACTTCCCGGTGCTGGATGACGACGGGCACTACATCGGCGTAGTCTCCCGCAGAAACATGATGAACCTGCATAAAAAGCAGCTGATCCTGGTGGACCACAACGAGAAGGGCCAGGCGGTGGAGGGGATCGACCAGGCGGAGATCCTGGAGATCATCGACCACCACCGCATCGGCTCCATGGAGACAGACGGCCCGGTCTATTTCCGCAATGTGCCGGTTGGGTGCACCTGCACCATCATCTATCAGATGTACCGGGAGAACGGGGTGGAGCTGGACCGGTCCACTGCCGGGCTGCTGCTCTCCGCCATCCTTTCGGACACCCTCATGTTCCGCAGTCCCACCTGCACCCCCCTGGATGAGCAGGCGGGCCGGGAGCTGGCCAAACTGACCGGGGTGGACCTGGAACAGTACGCCAATGCTATGTTTGAGGCGGGAGGCGACGTCACCGGCCGGACCGCAGAGGAGGTATTCAACACCGACTACAAGATCTTCAACAGCGGGGAGGTCCGCTTCGGCGTGGGCCAGGGCAGCTACTTGACCGAGAAGAACCGAAAGGCCAGCGAGGCCCTGATCGGTCCCTACCTCCAGACCGCACTGGAAAAGCAGGGGCTGGACTACATTTTCTACATGTTCACCGATGTGCGCAACTCCAGTACTGAGCTGCTGATGGCGGGCAAGGGCGCTGAATCCCTGGTGGAGAAGGCCTTTGACACCACCGTGACGGACGGGATGGCGGTCCTGCCGGGGGTGATCAGCCGGAAAAAGCAGATGGTCCCTGTGCTGATCAACGCCATCAAGCAGGAGCGGGGCTGAATACACGAAAAAACAGGAGCGCCTGGGGCTGTGGGACCCCAGGCGCTCCTGTTTTTATCTATGCCCGCAGGCTTGTCCGTCTCACAGCTCCACAAGGTAACGCTCATAGCAATTGACCACCCGGGTACTCCCATACTGCTCCTCCCGCCGGATGCCTCTGTTGTAGGAGAGGTGGGTGTGTCCATGAAGGAACAGGGCTGGGTGGAAGAGGTCCAGCAGGCGGTTGAAGGTCTGAAAGCCGGTATGGGCCAGATCCCGGCAGTCCACCATGCCAAAGCCTGGGGAGTGGGTCAGCAGGATGTCGAACCCCCGGTTCCAGAGCAGCTTCGGGGCCAGCTTCAGAGCCCGCATACACATCTCACGCTCAGTATATTGGTGGGGCCCCCTGCTGTACCGCATGGAGCCGCCCAGCCCCAGGATGCGTACCCCCTGATACTCGTACAGGCGGTCCTCCACACACAAGCAGCCGGCGGGTGGAGTTTCCCGATACTTGCCGTCGTGATTCCCGTGGACATACAGGATGGGGCAGCTGGCGAAGGTGGCCAGGAAGGAGAGATAGCGGGGGTCCAGGTCGCCGCAGGAGAGGATCAGGTCCAGTCCCTCCAGCTTGCCGGGGGTATAGAAGTCCCAGAGTGCCCGGGATTCACAGTCAGAAATAGCTAAGATCTTCATGGCTCGCTCTGCCGCTCCACACCCTGGAGCTTGATGAGCTCCTGAGCTTTTTCTGTAAATTCTTCAAATTGGGGGATGCGGCCCTCCACCGAGGTGAGCAGCCAGTTCATGGACAGAATGCGGTCGGCGGGCATGGGGGCGTCGTCGCCATAGACCACCCGGCCGCTCTGATCCATCAGTACGCCGTAGAAGGGGTCCAGCCGGTCAGCCTTCAGGGCCTCCCGCAGTACACCGGCCAGCCGCCGGGGCCCGGTGGGCAGCCGTCGGGAGCACAGCACGCTGACTACGCCCTGCTCCATCCCCCACCAGTAGTTGACCGCACTGCTGCCCTGGTCCTCCTGCTTCCAGCTGCCTTCCATCACCCGGCGGACCAGGCTCTGGTACAGCCGGCCCCAGTGGGTCTGGATCAGGGCCAGGTTATGCCGGTTGCCCATCTGGGTGCCCGTGCTGGCGGCCAGCCGGTCCAGGTAGTCGATATAGACAATCCCCTGGGCCTGGAGACGTCCCACCGCGCCGCCGTCCCGGAGATGGGCCCAGTCCAGATAGATGCGGGCGTTGGCGTTCACCATTCGGGCTCCCTGGGCGAAGGCATTGATGCTGGCGATGCTGCCGTAGGTAGGGTAGTCGGCTACATAGCCGATGCAGCCGTCCCGGGTCAGAGTGCCGGCAATGGCCCCCTTGATAAACTTGGCCCCGTACAGCCGGGGGTAATAGGTGCGCACCGAGGGGTAGGAGGTGTTCAGGGAGCAGTTCAGGATCTTCACATCCGGGTGGAGAGCGGCCTGCCGGACGCTGGAGAGCAGCAGCTTTGGGGTGGTGGTGAAGATGACGTTGGCGCCCCTGCGCACTGCATCCTCCACGGCCTGGTCTACCTCCCCATCGGTGCGGACGTTCTCGTAGGAGAGGGTGCGCACCTGACCGTCGGTGAAGTTCTCCAGAATGTGCCGGCCATACTCGTGGCTGTACACCCATTTGGAGGCGGCGGCGCTGCTGTCGTGGATGAAGGCGGCGCAGACCCGGCCCGGGGTATAGAAGGAGAAGCGGGGCTTTTTCACGTCATCTTCCAGCAGCAGGGCGGTCCCCGCATTTTCCAGCCGGTTCTGGATCTCCGGCCGGATGCGGGACAGCTCCTCACAGATCTGGGAGGGCATCTTGCCGCAGGACTCCTGATAGCCGAAGATCTTGATGTAGGTCAAAAAGGCCAGGGAGATGCCTGTGTAGTCCCAATCCCCCCGGAGGTAGGCGTCCCGGAACATATAAAAGAAGGCCCGGAAGGAGTAGATGTCTTCCGCACTCCAGGCATCGCTGTCGGAGCGGCCCAGTGCTTCCAGCAGTTCCGGGTACTCGCCGGGCTGGCGGAAGACGATGAAGTTCAAACCCGTCATCTTGTAAAAGTCCAGAAACTCGTAATAGGCGGCCACCTCCGGGTCGTCAGACGGCTTGGGCAGCAGGCGGGTGACAGTGGCCGGGATAGTAATAGCGCCGAAATACTTCAGCACGCTGACCCGCTTGTGGCCCTCCATCACATAGAAGTGGTTGAGGTACTCCACCACCTTGACAGGGTCCCGGATGCCCTCCTCCAGGTGGATGCGGCACAGGGCGCTCCACTTGGCGGCGAACTCGGTGTCCGCCGGGAGGATAGGGTAGAACCCTCGGGAGAAAGCGTCCCCCCGAAGGTGGTTGCAGGTGCCGTCGATCTGCTCCACGGGGATCTCCGCCAGACCCAGGGATTCCCGCCGCACCGCCAGCTTCTCCGGGGCATCCGGCAGGGTGCGGGGGCCCGTCTCCTCCCCCAGGGCCTGGGCGGCTTTGACCTCTTTGAGTCCCTGGCGCATCGCCTTGTGATAGTCCTCTGATGGCATGCCGTGCCTCCTTTTGATCTGGCTGTACCGTACCTTGTCATTGCACGCTTTGGGCCTATTTCAATAACAAGGTATCACAGAAATGGGAAAAATTCAATTCCTTTCCCCCAAAAGAAGGGAGAGGTGATGTGCGGCATGAGGCCCGACACACGCAAGTGGCCCCCGGCGTGCCGCAGGGCACGCCGGGGGCCGGGACATATCAGATGTGAGATTTCTGACAGGAAAACCAGGGCTTACAGGGCCGTGATCAGATCCGTGGCCACCGCGGTCCAGGTCATGATGATGGCGTTGATGACTGCACCGGTGTGATAGCTGCCGGTCTTTTTGTAGCAGAAGGTAGTCACCTTGCACGTGATGAAATAAGTCAGGATACAGTTGAGCAAGGTGGAGTTGGCTCGGGACATCTGCACATTGGTGATGGCAGTGTAGCCAGTCATCCAGAGCTTTCCATAGGCGTAGATTAGGAAAAGTGCAGCGGGGATGGTGCTGGTCAACCAAACCAGACGAGTAAATCCGGCCTCCGACTGTCCTTTGATCTTCAGGCCGATGGTCTGGCTGAAGTTAAAGACGCCGAAGAACAGCAGATACAGGGGGAAGTAGGTCAGAAAAAGCCCCCAGCGGGTATTGTTGAGGACATTGATCTGTACCTTCCAGATGCGGGGAGACAGGCCCCAGAACACCTCGGCAGCGTAAGTCATTACATAGACGGTGCCAACTGCGATCAGGCCCAGAAGCAGGGCTTTGAAGAAGTTGGGCCAGGAAGTTTTTGCGTGAGTCAGGATGCGTTCCTTATTGATGGTGCCGTCCCATTTGAAGCGAATGGCCAGAATGGTGACAGTGAGCAGAGCACTGCACCCGAACCAGAACACAAAGCCGTTGGTGTTGTTGATGCGGAGGACAGACTTAAAGTTACCTAGGAACATCTGGCCGTTATAGATGGCCCACTGGCAGATCAAAGTGTTGATAATGGCGGGCATAATCAGATAGAACAGGAAGGGAGCGTTGACTCCCGAGACCGGGGCGGGCATGGGGCGGATGATGCTGGAGAAAAAGCTGGTATCCAGCAAAAGAGAGAGGACGGGGAACATCATGATCAGAACAGCGATGATGCCAATGGCGGTCCCGATTTCCTTGGCGGCGTAACTGATGCCTTCAGCGGGGATGGGAGCGGGAGCCAGGGCCTGCTCGAAGAAATCTACCATGTCCAGAATGGGTTCCTTCAGCAGAAGGGCGGTAGGATGTCCGGAATTTCCGGTGTACAGGATGCGGGAGGTGCCGTCTCCCATGTCATACCAGGTCCCCAACTCAATGGGGCTGGCCCCCATCTGTTCTGTGAAGGGCTCGGCAGTGGCAATGTCACGGGCAGAAATCTTGCCCTGTCCATAGGTGTTATCCCAACTGCCGATAAAGACGCCCATATTGACGCCCTCCAGATTGAAGTTTCCGGCAGCCAGATAGAACACAGCCTTTACTCCCTCACGGACCACAGTGCAGTCTGGGTCGGTGGTCACAGCCCACTTGGCACGACCGGTCCCGGCGGAGTGCCCCATGGCGCCAATGCAGTGCGGGTCCACAAACTTCATGGACATGAGGTAATCCATAGCTGCGCGGGACCCCACATCGGGGGTGTTGACAATTTCAGAGCGGCCGATGGTATAGGGATCTACCGCCATAACGACATAGCCGCGGCGAGAGAGCTCGATGGCTACGGAACTCATATTCTCCAGACTAGCATTTCCGCCGGGCAGAGCCAGAATGCCGGGGGCTGGGGAATCCTCCGTGGCGGTCTGGGGCACATACAATTTGGCGCTCATCCGGTATCCCTCATCAGTAACGAAGTCAATACGGTCCACTTTTACTGTGCCGCCTGAGATCTCTGAGTAACTGGCTGTGCTGAAGCCTCCGATAAAAAGAACCAGAGACAGAAGAATGACCCAGATTCGTCGGTCAAGTTTTTTTAGTTTTTCCATTCCATATATCTCTCCTTGTTTGGAAGCATTGGGATTTGTGCTTTGACGGATGGGAAAGAGTACCCGGCCAGATACAGCTCCTGAATTTAGGGTAAAGGAGCTGTCTCCCTTTTTCCAGACAAGGATTTTCAAACAGGGGTAAAATTTTTCTCTCTTTTTAAGATATGTTTCCCTTTGCAAAATTTGTTCTCCCGGAAAGAAAAGCGAATACAGAAAGAATGGGCCCGCACATGCTTTATATGCGGGCCCGTCCAGCGGGAAGAAAAAGCGGGAGTCTGTCATTGTGAGGAGACCCCATTCTCCAGAAGCAACGCCTGAACCAAAGACTGGTCCACGGAGCCGAGGATCTCTTCCAAAAGGGGCTCGGCCAACTGTTGAAGGGTTTCCTGATCCTTAGGAGTTAAATCGTGAATTTGGAGCTCGCTGGTCTGCTGGGTGCTGACCTCGGCCTGCCGCTGATTGAGAATTTGGCTCAGACGGGACTTCAGCACCTCCTGATAATCGCTGGGAAGGGTATGGAAGGCGTCGTAATTCATCACGATGGCGCTGCTCATGACGAACAGGGGACCACGCAGGGCATAGGGCTGGAGCTGCAGAAGATTCTGAGAGCGCAGGATAGTGTAAGTAGTCTCAATGGCGTCAATTCCATTTTCCTCCAAAATATATTCCAGACCACTCAGCCCAACATTCTCGATCCGCTGTACCCCCAGAGCATCATAGAGTTGATTGTGATAGAAGCTGCCGCTGGTGCGGAGCCGCAGTCCTCTCAACTGCTCTAACGAGGTAATGGGTGCTGTGCTGGAGATGATCCAGGGCTCACCTGTACGCAGATAGAGCAGCTCCAGGCCTTGCTCTCGGTAAGCATGGTTGAGGGCATCAAAGAATTTCCCGTCATATACTCGAAATGGCTGGATATACGCTGTAAAGCAGGCAGGGATATCCAGAATAGCAGCCTCCGGAATAATGGAGGTACATACGGAAGTGCTGGAAGCTGCAATGGAGAGGGTGCCGCGCTGGGCGGCCTTTACCATATTTTCTCCCTCACCTAATACATTTTCTCCGTAGAGCACCAGCTCTACATTACCGTGGGTGTCCTCCAAAACCAGATCCCGCCACTCCTCAAAGGATTGAGTATATCCGCTTCCGGAATAGCCGACCCCAAACTGATAAGGGACAGACTGTTCCTGAATCAGATCGGAAGCGGCGTGCTGGGACTGAGCCGGAGGCAGGGAAGCAGGGGCACAACCTGAGAGGAAAAGCAGAAGTGCCGCTGCACCATTCAAAAAGGCCTTAGTCATTCCGATTCCTCCCATTTTTTACTGCTTTCGGTATGCACCGGGGGTGGTGCCAGTGTGCCGCTTAAAGACCCGGTTAAAATTTTGAAGGGAGTTGAAGCCGCAACGGAATCCAACCTCCTGTACCGGAATTTTACTCTGCCGCAGAAGGAGCTTGGCCCGCTGTACCCGGCATTCATTTACATAATTTACAAAGTTTACTTCACTCAGCTCATAAAACAGGCGGCTTAGATAAGCAGGTGTAATGCCAACGCTGTCAGCCACCATCTCCAGAGACAAATGGCTGTCTACGCATCGCTCTTGAATATACTTCTGAGCCTGAGCCACATAGCGATTCCGGTTTTTCTGACCATAGTAGGCTAGGAGAGACAGACCCTCGGTCCCAACCCGGGAGGCCAGGACGAAGAGTTCCGAGCCGGTCTGATGCTCTGCCCGACGGTAGTAGGATTCAAAGAGAGCCAGCTTCTCCTCGGGCACATGAAGATTGAGAAGGGCCTCTACCATGCAGTCCAGCATAGCGCTGCAATTTTCCAGCGGAGAGAGGGAGCCGGCCGCGGCATGGGCTGCCTCCTGGAGCAAAACGTCAAAAGCCCGCTTTGCACCGTCAATATCTCCGCTTTTGGCCAGTTCCACGCACTGGCGGCAACCGCTCTGCTGGTCCTGTTCCTCCTCCGCGCCCGAGCCGTGGTAATGCTGATAATTCAGACTTTCCAATGCTTCGACATAGGAGTAGTGCAGATTGGTGATGCCGCGGCAGGGCTTGCCCCTGCCCAGGGTGAACAGATTCTCTACATGATTCTGTCTGGCGTATTCCTGTACGATTTTGCTCTGCTCCAATTCTGCCGCCTTAATCTGGGCGGCGGAGGCGGAATGGGGAAATGCGAGGATCAGTACCAGGGAATAATCGTCCATCAGCAGGTACTCACAGCTGTATGGCTGACAGGAGACGGATGGCTGAAGCTCCTGGGAGAGCCTGCGGTACAGGTCCCCCATCAGCTCATCCGGGTTTCCATCATAGCTGTCATCCACTGCTCCAGCCAATACTGCAAAGATGCCGTCCGGCTGGAATGGGCTGTGCAGATAGGCCAGCCGGTCCAGTAGATAGGTTTCCGGGAGTTCCTTACCGCGAAGAAGATTTTTGTACAGCCGCTCTCGGACAATGGGGGCCATTTCAGCCACCTCCTGGGAGAGGGAGACCTTTTGGCGGAGGGTGTCCTCATAGACCCGGCGAACTACCTCGAGCTCGTTTTCTCCTCCGCCATGCTCCACAGTCTCTACGGCGGAGCGGAGGATGCGGATAGGACGGTAGATGCTCAAGGTGATGGCAACGGCAGCAGCCAGGCTGACCGCACCAAAGATTAGCAACCAGATCCCGATCAGCTGGAGCAGATCAAGAGGGGAGAGCTTGGTCTGAGACGGGTCCTGCCAGAGCTGAAAGCTCCAGCCAGCATGTCCTGTAAAGGTTTCCGCCTGGGTCTCCGAGGGAGAGTAGCTGCCGACGGAGAAGATGGGAGCACCCGATGGGTCCAAAATTTCCATATAAACACCGGTATCTCCCAGGGACTGCTCCAGGAAATGAAGCAGGACATCCTCATGGATTTCCACCAGAAGGGCGCCGTTTTTTTCAGGAGTAGGAAAATCCTGGAGCAGGGCTACCTTACCGTCTAAGGTGAGCACAACTGTGGAAAAGGTTTCGTCTCCTACGACGCGAGGCTGGATGTGGGAGTTGAACTCGGCAAGAAAGGCACGCTGAGGAGCATCCTTGATAGGGAGAATGGTCCCGGAAGCGTCGTAAAGGGCCTGATTAGAGTAGGTAAGCAGATAGGCCCGGTCCACCAGAGGGTAGTCCTGCTGAAAGGTAGACAGGGCTTTGACGATTTCCACCTTTCTGGCATAAGAGACCTCGTCCGGAACCAAAATGGCCCCTGTGATATCCGTGTTCCAGAGGAGCTGCTGCATAGCGCGGCCCAGATCCAGAACAGCCAGATCCACATACTCGCTGGCGGTGCCAAGCAGTTGCCTGGCACTTTCCTGGGCCTGGCGCTCATAGCTCCTGGAGATATAGGAGCCTATAAAAAGAAAAGAAATCAGGAACATGACGCAGACCATGGAGAGCAGCAGAAAAAGAATGCGGTAGAACATCCTTTTTGATCTCAGATTTTGAAACAGCTTCATCAGACAGCCCCCCTTCTAAAAGTTTGTTAATAATAAGATACCACATATAAAGGCAGCCGTCAGCCCTCCTTCATGCAGAATGGAGATATGGAGATGGGGAAGAGCCGAAAAGTGCATAGGCGTCCAGTGGACGCCCATGCACCTGCTATGTTTTTTAAAAGTTAGGTAGGACTACACTGTAGCGCGCCTGCCCCGGCCTGCGGTGACCAGCTGCCAGAGGGGGAGCAGAAAGAGGAAGAATGCCGTCAGCAGGGAGGCGGCGGGGGCCCCGGCGGAGGCCAGGGGGACACCCCCGGCAATGGACCAGGGGATGAGGGGGGCCACCACCACGGCGCTGTTTTCCAGATAGATGGCCAGCTTTTCCCGGCTTTTCTCCAGACCGCCGCACAACTGGTGGGTGAGCATGATGGACAGAGTCTGGTTGCAGGCGATGGCGCTGGCGAGGACGGAGGTGACCAGCACTGCGGCGTAGGGGGACAGGACCGCACCCCACGCCTCGATGCGTCTCCGGATGGGCTCCAGCAGCCCGGTCCTCTGGAAAATGCCGGAGTAGGAGGAGGAGAGGCAGACGATGGCCCCCACCTGGAGCATGGAGACAATGCCGCCCCCGTCGATCATGGTGGCCAGCTCCGGGCTTTGGGCGGAGAAACCCAGGACGGCGTCCTTCAAAAGGGTCAGGGGGGCGGCGCCCTGATAGGCGAGGCAGAGCACCGCGGCAGCGGCGATGCTGGCCAGCATGGCTGCCTTCACCCGCACCCGCAGGGCAGAGAGCACCAAAATCAGAGCCGCCGGGATGAGGGGGAGGGGACCCAGACGAAACTCCAGGGCGAAGAGGGGGGCGATGTCCGCCGCCTGACCGGCGGCGGGGGAAGACAGGCCGAAGAGCAGATACAGCCCGGCGGCGAGGGCGAAGGGGACCAGGCTGGTCCGCAGCATCTGCCGGATGTTCCCAAACAGGTCGGTCCCGGTGAGGTCGGCCACCAGCAGGGCGCTGGTGGAGACGGGGGAACACCGGTCTCCAAAGTAGACCCCGGACAGGATGGCACCACCGGTCATCAACGGGTCGGCCCCCAGGGCGGCGGCCATGGTCATGCAGACGGCGCCCATGGTGGCCGCCGAGCCGAAAGCAGTGCCAGTGAGGAAGGAGACCAGGCAGTTGAGCAGAAAGGAGCACACCAGGAACAGACGGGGCTCCATTACCCGGACGGAATAGCACACAATGGCCGGGATGGTGCCCCCCGCCCGCCAGAGAGAGGTGAGGATGCCGATGAGGACAAAGGTAGTCAGGATATTTTTAGCGGCCCGGACCCCCTGAGCGGACATACCCAGCACCTCCGGGAGAGAAAAGCCCTTTCGGATGGCGTACAGGGCAAAAATGACATATCCCAGCAGCAGGGCGAACAGGAGGGAGATATGGAAGATGACGCACACCAGCAGCGCCGCTGCGAACAGAGAGAAGACAAGGAGCTCCATGACGCACCTCGGGTTGAAGAATGACAAAAGGAGGGGAGGACCTACTGGTCCCAATGGGAAAATCGTCCATTGAGCGTGGGTACGGCTATTATAAACGAAATGGAGGAAAAGTACAAGGACGGGAACGAAGTCCCCGCCCTGCGGCATGGCGCTGTGTTTTCCGGTACGTGCGATAAAATTCGAAATGGTCCGCAATATGCAGGGGCAGAAATCGTGCTTATCAGGTGAAAGGTACTTTTACAGGCTCAGGGCCGGAAAGAAAGCGGGCTATGGAGGACCAAGATCATCGAGCTGTCTGGATGCGGATCGAAGAGGCGGCCTGATGTTTTCATCAGGCTGTAGGAGGAGCCGCTGACGAAGGCTCAGGTAGACAGCAGCGGCGATTGGGGCTTTGCCAGATGTAAGGATATCATGATGACCACAAAGACGGGACCTATCTTTTGTACTATGCCGGCCATGTGCTGTTTATCGCAGAGACGGAAGCGGCTCATACATAAAGAGCTTTGAACCTTATAAAAATCATATTATATATATGAGGAGAACCCCATTTGTAACTCCGAAGTCGGGTTATCAATGGGGTTCTCCATTTATACAGTTTCCCAATGCCTATTTTTCATACCTGCGCAGAAGATCAAGCAGTTTTGCGGCATGTTCCGCTTCATCTTCCGCAAACTCGGAAAACAGTTTGGCAAGCGCCGAGTTATCCTCCTCGAGTTCATGGGCATAGGCCTGATAGTCTCGTACAAGTTCAGTTGAATTTTGCCAGGCCCTGAGCACATGGTCCCGGTTAGTAATGGTAAAACCATTTTTGGTATCCATAGAAATACCTCCTAAGTTTGATATTGTTTTCGTATCTCTGTCATTAGCTGCCGTTTGTTCATCGGTGGCAGACAGGAGTGATTCCGGCACACATAGAACGTGGTTTCTTCGTTCAACAGCTTATATTCTTCCGATGGATGTTCCAAAACCTTGACTATGGCATCAGATGGCAGCACAAATGGAAGGTCGTTCAAGTGCTCTCCGTTCGGGACTGCGGTGATCAAAAGCGGCGGCTCCCAAAAATCTGACAGAGCCATTAAAAACATGGAATATCCGGCAGGATATCGTTCCGCTTCTCCTGACATATAGGCAAGCTGTTTGTTCAGAATGTTTTCCATACCCTGATCCGGCAGCAATGCATTCACACGTACAAGCACATATGCTAGGAGGGAGTTTCCACTGGGGATCGCCCCGTCATAGCACTCTTTCGGGTGAAAAAGCAGCGCTTCGTTCTCTGTGCCGCTGAGATAAAAGCCGCCATGGAGCGAATCGTGATACTGGGCGACAGCTTCTCTGGTGAGCTGTACCGCACGGCGAAGAAATGTGCGTTCCAGTGTGGCATCATACAGAGAAAGCAGAGCAAAAATATAGCTTGCATAATCATCCAGAAAACCGCGCGCCCCCAGTTTGCCGCCCCGAATGCTTACATAAAGCGTATCCTGATCGCACAGGCTGTTCTCAAGAAAACCTTGCGCCCTTTTTGCGGCGTCCAGATATCTGGGATCCCGACTGCACCGGTACAGCCGGCAAAGCGCCGCGATCATAAGGGAATTCCATGCCGTCAAAACTTTGTCATCTGTATGCAGGCGGGTGCGCCTCCGCCTGTATTCCCGCAATGTGGGCAGAAAAGGGTCAAAACGCGCATCTGTCAAATTTTTTGTGTGGAGAAGATTAGGAATGCTCTTACCCTCAAAGTTCCCCGCTTTTGTAATACCGAACCGTTCGCAAAAGGCGGAGCCGTCGGCTTGCCCCAGGAGCTCGATGATCTCCTGCGGAGTGAATACATAGTATTTTCCCTCCTCGCCATCGCTGTCCGCATCCTGGGCGCTGTAAAAGCCGCCGCTGGGAGAGGTCATTTCATTGAGAATATAAGAGGCTGTCTTTTCCGCAACTCCCAGATAAAATGACTGCTCCGTGAGATCATAGGCTTTGCAGTAGGCGAGGATCAGCAGAGCGTTATCATAGAGCATCTTCTCAAAATGCGGAACAAGATAATACCGGTCTGTGGAATATCGGCAAAATCCGTATCCAATATGATCAAACAGTCCGCCTGCATACATCTTTTGCAGGGTTATTTCCGCCATGTTTAAGGCGCGGCTGTTCCCGTGCTTTTCGTATTGCTGCATCAGAAACAGAAGATTGTGGGGGGCTGGAAATTTCGGTGCGCCGCCGAAACCGCCAAATGACGCATCAAAGTTCTGCTGATACCATTGCAGGGCAGTGTCCGGTAAAGTTTTATCTGCTTGTGACGCAGGAGTACGACGCTGATGGAGAGCCTCCGTGATTTTGTTTGCGGAGCGAAGAAGGGCGTCCCGCTCGTTCTTCCATTTCTGCTGAATAATGAGCAGCAGTTCTTTGAGTCCTACGGCCCCGTATCGGGCAGTCTTAGGAAAATAGGTCCCAGCGAAGAATGGTTTCTGCTCTGCGGTCATAAAGATGCTGACAGGCCAGCCGCCCCTCCCGGTGAAAGCCTGACAGACTGCCATATAAATGCTGTCAATGTCGGGGCGCTCTTCTTTATCTACTTTGACCGACACGTAGTACTTGTTTAAGATATCAGCGATTTCAAGATCCTCAAAGCTTTCACGGGCCATTACATGGCACCAGTGGCAGGTGCTGTAGCCAATGCTCAAAAAGATGGGTTTATCCTCTGCTCTTGCTTTGCAAAAAGCTTCCTCGCCCCAGGGGTACCAGTCTACCGGGTTTTCCGCATGCTGGAGAAGGTATGGGCTTGTCTGATATTTCAGATGATTGCTCAAATCCTCACCTCAGTTTTTCAGATCCCCCATTGCGGGGCCACCACTGCCGATGCTCACTACTTTGTGTTCCAATCTCTTTCCTAAGATTGAAAATTAGGCTGATTCCGAGTTTGCTCCCGTAGTGATCTCATATACTTCTCCCCATGATGATTCTGATGATAGTGTGGTCTAAAAGGAGAAAAGTATGTCTTTTCTTTTACGTCCCATGATTTGGTACAAATTCATAGGCGGCATGGTCGCTTTGAAGGGAAAATATTGCTTTTCCTCTTTCCCACAGCCTTGCCTGCAAATGCACATTACAGCTTTCCCAAATGGTGCTGGACATCTTTCCGCACTGTGGCGCACGAAGAGGGTGGCCCGTATGTGGGGATGTTATATCCAACTCCAGCAGGAGGCTGCCTTGAGACAGACAGATATGTTCCGGGGTAAATGCTTGAACTTTGACGCCTTTGTAGGTTGCCAAACGATATTCCCTGCCTTGGTACACGATCGCGCAGATGCATCCGCGGAAGGAACTTCCGCAAAAGGGGATATGGGCGATCGAGATCATGATAGAACATGCGCTCGGGAAATCGTTGCACTGCATCCACAGGTAGGAGCGGGGAAAAGAGGTTCCGCTGTCCTTCTCTACATAGCCGAGACCACCTTCGAAGCTATGCACATATCCATCCATTCGGACGCTGCCTTGGAGTGTGTGGGCCATGCTGAGAACGCCGTGCCGGCACTCCATGGGGAAAAAACGGAATGGCCCCATGATATCGGAACAGAGCGGCGCAAGCGGTCCGTACACGATCTCACCGCTGATGCCGGGCAGTTCAATATGGCAGCCCTGGCTCGAAAACCAACATCGGTCCGCCTGTATCATACCGTTACAGACGGTCAGATCCGACACCTGAAATTGTCGGGCACCTTCTCGAGAGATCAGTTGGATAAAATCGCCGCTCTCTGCCCGGCCGGGAATGAATGCTACCATGTCATCCCCTTTTTGATGCTTAAAATACCAGCCCTCAAAACCTTTTTGTCCCGACATACGCATGTTACAGCCCTCCTTTGAGGAATGGACTAAGTATGCCCATATGAGCGGGATATAAGACGATCTTTATTTGCTTCTCAACGAAACGCAGGTGCTCATGTATATACGGTCCCAACGCGTCATAAGCGTACGGCGGCGGCCTATTTTCGAATGGATAATGGATTTTCAAGGCAGCTCCTACCTCTCATGCATGATATGCACACGGAAGAGAGCTGCCTTTCACTTCTGCCGGCGGTTTTGGATCTGATCAGCGTTTTCCGGAAGCATACTTGCCCATGTGTATGTCCAGCACCCCTCTGGGCGGCTGGATCAGGGCATCCTCATACCGGCACGTCCACTGGATCTGACGGCTCAGCTGGCCGTCCTCTATGCCGTCTATGGTTTCCCCGTCCTGAATGGAGTTGTCATGCTCCAGAATGTAGGAAGCCGCATTGTAGGCATGGTTCACCACCCAGTTGGGGTCCATTCCGTGGAAGTGGTACTGGAGGTCCGGCAGGAACAGGGTGTTCATGCCCACTGTGTCGATGAGCATATCCTCGGTGCCCTCAATGTTGAAGAAGCGGACATTGACACCAAATCGGATGAAGCGGTCCGAGCCCTCGATCTGGTGGGAACGCACATATTCCGCCAGCAAGAGCTTGCCGCAGTTCTGGAAATAGAACGCCTCACAGGTGGGGTACAGCTCTGCCAGGGCCTCCACGAAGTCGGCGTCCAGGTTGGCCCTCTCCAGGGCCGGAAGCGCCGCCGCCAGCATATCAGTGGCCACGACCTGATACCGGCACTCCCGAAAGATTCGCTCTCGGTCCTCCCGGCAGTCCCACATCTGGCTCATAAGGAACGCATCGAAGCCCTTGCCCTTGAATTTGTCACATCCCATCACCATCAGCTGCACCGGGCATTTGCCGTCCTGAAATTCCGCGATATGATCCAGGGCAGCAAAGCCTGCCATCTTTTTATCACGGCAGAAACACTCTACCGCGCCGATGTGCTTTTTCATCACAGCGGTCATCTCATCCTTGTCCGGCATGTCTACCGGCTCTTTGAACAGCATTTGAATGAGATAGGGGCCGCCGGGCTGGGGCCCTTTTTTGTCATCCAGGTTTTGCCGGAACACTTGATTACTCATTTTTGTCCTCCTTATAGCAGCAGACCATGTAACAACGGGCGATCGCTACTTTGTATGCGGGGTTACTCCAAAAATCAAAAAAAGAGCCACACTAAATAGAACCAATCCGATGAAGTTGCGCTCTATCAGCAGTTTTATGGCCAAGAGAAGCAGCAGACCACAAACCAGAATAATAATACCATTCATTTCTTTTTATCCATTTTGTCAGGGAACAGCTTGAACCGAAACGCCAGTTCCTGATTAACGATTTCCTTGGGCAGCTTTCGGGGATTGGCGATTAGATACCAAGCCCGATAAGTCCGCTTTTCCATGTCCTGCTCCTGAAGGTAGATCTGATAGCCCGCTTCGTCCTCCTCCGTCCAAGTGTCATACTGCTTCTTGGCCTGGACATGGTTTCCCACGACCACGTCCAATTCCTCCACGGAGCGGCTGGCGGCCCAAGCATGGTCCACATCGCCAGCATGGGAGAAATAGAAGATTTGCATCCCCATCCACCGGCGCACCTTGCTTTCCGGCGTTCCACGCAATTCCGCCTGACGGCGGTACTCCGCCAGCTGCTCTGGTGTTCCGTATCTTTCCACCGCCTGCTCCTCCACATGAATACGCCAACTGTAATCCTCCGGCTGGGTAAAGGGGGCGCAGACCGGCTGTAACGCCTCTGCCGGGTCCTCCTCAAAGCGGTCGATAAAGTCAAGGTAGCGGGCTTTGATTAAGGGCAGAAAAGTGTCCAGCAACCCGGTATCCAACCGCAGGTCCTCTGTCAGCATCCGGAAGAACGAACCGCCTGTTATCGGTTCTATTTTGAAAGAGTAGAGAAAGTCATCCCCCTGCTTAATGATGCAGCTGAATCCCACCTCCACATTTCCATGGCCGATTTCGTAGTCTATGTAGTTGTAGCGGCTCCGGTCAAACCAGATCTGATAGGTCAGCCCGTTTTTCATTTTCTTTTTGAAGTCGCCCTTTTTCAGACGCTTCCAGCCCTTTTTCTCCAGGCCCAGGCCGTTCCACAGGTAGTCCAGGGCCTCCGCAAAGATGTCCGCCGGGTGTTTTTGTTCCACCATATCCCCCTCCCAACTGCTTATGTCTGTGCCTCACTGTTCCTGATCGCATCTGCTAATTGACCGCTAACCGTGTCTATGTAGAGATACACTCCGTCCCGGTCGCAGTGGTACAGGTTGGAATAGCTGGTACTCCCATTGGGGTGGATGGGATTGGGCTCCACCACCTCAGTGGCTTCCAGCAGGCCGGCACCAAGCTCCGCCGCAGCAGTGAGGGCCTTTTTCAGCACAGCAAGCTGTCCGTTGCTCCAAAGTCCCTCCAGATCCTCCAGCACCTTTGGGTCCTGCTCCAGATCCCGGAGAAGCTGTACCACCTGCTTCGGAGACAGGTACACACCGGCACAGTAGTTTTCAACAATCTGATTTTTTGCCGGATTGGGAAAGGCTGCTGGCGCCACCTGTGCCCACGGGGTGAAATACCGGGCATATTCCGGCTTCTCCTCCACCAGAAAGGAAAATGCGCTCCCCCGGGTGTAATAGTAATCCCGGAAAAAGCCCTGGATCACCGCAATGTAAAAGCCATGGCTCTTATCAAACAGCTCGTCTGGTGCTGTCCCTGCCCCGACCCGCAGGGTATCCAGATATTTTTCCGCATAGAAATCCTCTATCCCATGCTGTGCGGCAAGGGCCAGCACCTTTTCCTCCTGCCCCTGCTGGACCCAGGTAAGTGGGGTAAAATACCATTTCTGAATTTCTTCCGGCGAAATCGGGTGAAAACTCACATCGTATCCCATACACTTCCTCCTTAGTAATCCAGTAAAATGGGAACCTGCTGTTCCTCGGCAAACCGCATAGCCCGCCAGAACATGGAGAAGGCAAACTTGGCAAGAGATTCCGTATCATACTGGGTGTGCTCCGGGATGTCCGCCTTGCTGTACTGTCCATTCGGGCCCACGGTCCCGTCTACCGGGTATCCCTCCGTGTCTGACCAATCAAGGATGGTGTCCTCATCGGCCTGCCACGCCAGCTGGTTCAGTTTCTCCAGCTCCTTCCGCAGTCCGCCCAAAGTGGCAATCAAAGCCGGATCGTCGGTGGGCAGGGGAGCCTTGAATAGGAGGGGGGCTTCCAGCGGGAGCCACCAAGTGGTCCCCCGGAACAGGGACCACACCCGCTCCTCATCTGATGCAAGGCGGGCGACCAGAGGATGCTCCCCAAAGTTCCAGTCCTTCTCCACGGTGGGGGGCACCGGCTCATCGTACGTATGGCAGGCGGCCACCAGCAGCATAGCGCCGAAGGCGTCCCAATCGGGCTTGTCGGTGTAGTAGGGTTTCTCATTATCTTCAGGCCAGGGGGTGCAGGGGAACTGGCCCGGCTGAGAAATGGCGGCCAGGATCTGATCCCGCCAGTTCTCCACCGCCGCCTGGACCTCAGCCGGGGACAGTTCCTCCTCATCGTCGGCAGGTTCTCCATCCGGGGTGATTCGGTTGAAGGTATATCCGTTTTCCTCCGCCCACTGCTGAACGACGGTTTTCCAGTTGTGGGAGTAGTACCGGGTCAATGTTCCGGCATAGATATCAAGTCCCATAGTGATTCCTCCTTTTCTGCTTGGTCAAAGCCGTTCCAGGGTACAGTCGTGCCCGGAATGGTCCGTATCCAAAATGATTTCCACAATGGTGTCCATAGTCTCTTTTCCGAGATCGCGGACGCTTTTTTCATAGGCCAGCCACTTGATGCGGATGGGCTGGCCATACTCATGCCGCCCAAAACCGCCCCGGAAAATGTCATTGAAGGCGTCCAGGTTCCGACCAATCTTCCAGTCCAAACCGAAGGTAAATACCCGCTCCACCTCGTCATAAAAACCGGCCATGTTGGAAAAGCGGCGGCCGTCGATGGTGAACACCTCTCTCATGTCCATATAAACGGCTCCTTTAAGTCATATTTCTCCATGATCTTATTTTCCAAGGCTTCATAGGCATCCATATCCTCTGGTTGCGCTGGAATACCCTTTTGCCAATAACCGTTCCCATAGTAGAAAAACATAGCCCAGTAATAAGGCAGGTCATGGCTGAATATCGCCACTCCCAGGGCATCGGCCACTGGCTCTGCCAGCGGTGAGCGTTCCACTATCTGGGAGGCTTCCTCATAGGAGATCCCCACCAGCTCCACCAGCAGGTGCTTCACCAGTTCACAGAAGCTGTACTGGTTGAATATGACCTGACCATCCTCATCTTTGAACACAAGTCCATCTCTCACCATGGTATTCTGCTCCGTTTCTTACTCCTCGTCCCCGGCCTTGAAGTTGTAGATGGGGCGGATGACCTTTACCACATCCGCCGTGGGGCCGATGTTGTCCAGAATATCCTGCATCCCCTTGTAGGCCATGGGGCACTCATCCAAGGTGGCCTTGCTCACCGAGGTGGTGTAGACCTCTGCCATCTGCTTTTTGAATTCAGACACCGTGAAGGACTGCTTGGCGTCCGCCCGGCTCATCAGGCGGCCGGCGCCGTGGGGGGCGGAGCAGTTCCAGTCCTCGTTTCCCTTGCCCACACAGAGCAGGCTCCCGTCCCGCATATTGATGGGGATGAGCAGCTGCTCCCCCGCCTTGGCGGACACGGCCCCCTTCCGCAGGATCATGGCGTCGGTATCGATATAGTTGTGGATGGTGGTGAACTGCTCCTCCACATGGAGCTTCATCCCCTTGACGATCTCATCCATCATGGCCTGCCGGTTGAGCATGGCGAAGTGCTGGACGATCTTCATGTCGTGGATATACTGCTCAAACAGTTCCCCGGACACATAGGCCAGGGCCTTGGGGATACTGGTCTGCTTGAGGTTTTTCAGCTTCTTCAGCTCTTTTTGGATCTCCTTTTCCCGGCCCTCCGCTTTCATTCGGGCAATCAGCGCCTCGATGGAGGCATCGTCAGTGCGGTTGAGCACCTTGTAGCCCGCCTCCTGATAGTAGCTGGCCACCTCTACACCCAAGTGACGGCTGCCGGAGTGGACCACAATGTAGAGGTTTCCCTCATCGTCCTTGTCCACCTCGATGAAGTGGTTCCCGCCGCCCAGAGTGCCAATGCTCTTTTCCGCCCGCAACAAATCTACATGGCGGGCACAGCACAGCTCACTCAGGTCGATCTCATTGAGATAGCGGTGGGCCTTATCCCGGATGGAGAAGCCGGAGGGGATTTTCTCATAGATCAGCTTGTCCAGCTTTTGAAGCTCCAGCCGTCCCTCCCGGATGCGGGTGGTCTCCATGCCGCACCCGATGTCCACACCCACCAGATTGGGCACCACCTTGTCGGTGATGGTCATGGTGGTGCCGATGGTACAGCCCGCCCCGGCGTGGATGTCGGGCATAAGCCGGATGCGGCTGCCCGACGTAAATTCCTGATTGCACAGCTCCTGAACCTGTGCGATGGAGGCGCTGTCCACCACATCGGTGAAGATCTTGGCCTCATTGTATTTTCCTTTCATTTCGATCATAATTTCCTCGCAATATTCTATGGGGTATGGCCCCGTCAAGTCATCTCATACAGCAGGGCAGCGTCGCCCTGCACCAGTTCCAGATGGGAGCGCAGCGTTTCCAGTCCGCTTTGCACCGCCTCGGTGGGCAGATCCCAGTCTGGGGCAATTTCAGCGGCCAGCTCCGGGAGGTCCTGCTCCCGCAGAGCTGCCAGCAGTTGAGACGCCAGCTCTCCCTCCAGCAGAGCGCAGTCCAGGGTGTCCTCCGTCTGGGGAGCAGGAAAACGGACATCCAGATCCAGTTCGCTCTCACACCAGTCCCAGATGGCCATATAGACCGCGCCGGAGCAGTCGCCGTTGGACAGTTCCTGCCGCTGGCCGTCTTTGAGAAGATAAAAAGATGCGATCTGTGACATAGTGGTTCCTCCTGTTCCTTTCATTCCACAATAGGTGGAGCGTTGTTTTTTACACTATCTCTTTGCAAGTGTTGAATCAAAGCAATACTTCCTGCGGGCATAATCTCCTTCAATTCTTCCACTGTAAAATCTTTCATAAATCTGATATCACTTCTCTTTTTTGTCCCTGGAGTAAGAAATGCATCAACATAGTCTTCCCTACAAAATCCGTCCCATGGCAAAAAACCAAACCACGCATTTAGCAAATGGTCGAAGTCCGTTGATTTGTTTTTATATAAACCAAGCGTTGGGGATATATCACTTTTATAGTTTGGAACATTTGTGTATGAAATAGTTTTATTCCCTATAAGATGTAATCCATATCCTCTTTGCGGGTGTCTATTCAGTGTTGTAATGATGATTGGTTTTGTTAAATCCAAGCTGTCAAGATTCTCTACCAATTCTTCCTCACTTGAAAACAGCACATCAAAGAATGCCATTGTATATTGTTTGTATTTTTGCCCTTCCAACTCAAAACGGCAGCAAAGTTGACCGATTGTCCATGCTGTTTCTTCCAATTGAATACTTAAGATTGCGCCTTCAGTGAGAGCTTTTGACAAGATAAATCCCTCCTTAATCCTCCATCAGCCCTTCTGCCTGCATCCGGATCACATAGAAGGCCCGCACCCAGTCCAGTTCCTGCTCCATGGATTCCTCCAAAGCCAGCAGGCGGCGC
>OIWN01000259.1_pt1 | contig 51355 bp, 35 predicted proteins | sample 1587591 | NCBI WGS metagenome assembly OIWN01 (sample SAMEA3888901, study PRJEB22519) | human gut metagenome | biome: human gut; feature: human-associated habitat; material: faeces | place: Denmark | collected 2010 | reverse complement strand
AAGCAGATTTTCATGCGAGCATGAAATCTGCTTACAAAAAGGTACGAGTGAACTGTAACGAATTTATTTTACAGGCTTTGCGCCTGCTTTTTCCTGCAGTTTTTCGATGTTTCTCTTGAACCAGTTCTTCTTTTTCTGATTCTCGGGCTGTACCAGCGTTCCGCGGACCGCCTTAACACTTGTTAAGTAGATGCCGCTGACGGTTGCCTTGACTTCTTTTTTCACAGGAACCAGGTCGAAAATCTTCTGGTCGCAGACTAAGGTAACGATCTGCGGACCGACTTTTGCCTTGACAATCGGAAGCTTGGAACGGCGCATCATCTTCGGCGTATTGTCGATGACTGACTGCGGAAGTCCGGCTTCTTTGAGCTTCATGATTTTCTTGTCAATTACAAGCATGGTCACATTCTGCTTATATGCTTCAATCTGCTGCTGCTGTTCTTCCTGTTTTTTCTGCATCTTTCTTCCAAGAAAATAAAGAACAACGACTGCGACGATCAGAATGGCAAGGATGACCAGCAATACCACTGCCCAGGTTTTCATAGTGGTGAATCCTCCTCTTTCTTTGTACTGCACAGCGGCGCTGTCTGTACGGTGTGTCCGCTTAGCATTCTTATAGAACATTCTAGCAGAATTTACGGTATTGTACAAGGAGTTTTGTTGAAGTTAATAGCCACCTGGGGTATAATGTATCCAGCACGAAAGAAAAACAAGCGACGCCGAAGGCGGCATTTGTTTTTCTCGTGCGGATAGCGAGCGGACGGCCTGCGAAGCAGGCAAGGAAGCGCGGAGCGCGAGTCCGCGAGCGAGATAAAGAAAGAAAAACAAGCGACGCCGAAGCGCGGAGCGCGAGTCCGCGAGCGTTGGTGAATGAGGACAGCGCCGCCTTCGGCGCTGCTGACAGGAAGGAACAGGCAGTAATGACGACGTGGGTGCAGTTTTGGCAAACATTTCAGGAAATATTCCGCTACACATGGGCACATATGGTATGGATCAATCTGGTTCTTGCGATTATTATTATTTTCTTCCAGAGAAAGGAAGCAAAGTCAGCGTGGGCGTGGCTGCTGGCGTTGAATGTGCTGCCGGGTCTGGGATTTTTAATGTATCTTCTCGCCGGGACGGACATGCACAAGCGGAAGATGTTCAAGATCAAGGGAATTGAGGAGCAGATAAACGATGCGGTGCGCCGCCAGGAATACAGCGTCAAAAGCCGCGAGCTGGAGCAGGAAAACCCGGATTTAAAGGATTTTTCGGATCTGGTCTTTTTTAACCTGGAAAGTGCCGGATGCATGATTTCCGGAGACAATGCGGTAGAGATTTTCACTGATGGCAACGACAAATTCGATGCTCTGATCGAGGATATTAAAAATGCGGAATCATATATTTTTTTACAATATTACATCATAAAAGATGACGTGCTCTTCCAGAGAATTCGGGAGGCACTGCTGGAAAAAGCGGCACAGGGTGTAGAAATTCGGATCTTGTATGATGCGATGGGTTGTCGGAGCGTTGGAAAGCACTTTTGGAAAGAAATGGAAAAGCAGGGCATCCATGTTGCGGTCTTTTTCCCGGCTCTGTTTGGCAGACTGCATCTGCGTGTAAACTACAGAAATCACAGAAAAATTGCAGTTATCGACGGAAAAGTGGCTTATGTCGGCGGCTTTAATATTGGCAAAGAGTATATCGGACTGGATCCGAAGTTCGGGCACTGGCGGGATACCCATCTGAGAATCTGCGGCAGCGCAGTCGGTGGACTTTTGCTGCGCTATATTCAGGACTGGGACTATGCAGCGAGGGAGAATCTGTTTGAAAATCCGAAGTATTTCATCCTGCCGGAAGAAAAAGCCGGCAATGTCAAAATGCAAATCATTTCCAGCGGACCGGACTCCGAACTCCAGAGTATCCGGGACAATTACCTGCGGCTGATCCACAAGGCAAAAAAGAGCATTTACATCCAGACGCCATATTTTATACCGGATGAATCGATCCAGACGGCACTTCTGATGGCAACGATGTCCGGCGTGGAGGTCAATCTGATGTTCCCGTGCAAGCCGGACCATCCATTTGTGTATTGGGCGACACTTTCCTATGTCGGCGAGCTGATCATGGCAGGGGCAAACTGCTACACCTATGATAATGGATTTTTACATGCAAAAGGATTGTCTATTGACGGAAAGGCGTGCTGCTACGGAACAGCGAACATGGACATCCGGAGCTTCGAACTCAACTTTGAGGTCAATGCCATGATTTTTGACCAGAATATCGCAGGGGAAATGGAACGGATTTTCCGGGAAGACTTAAAGTGCTGTACGCGGATCACAAAGGAAATGTACAAGAGCAGATCTGTCTGGATCCGGTTTAAGGAGCAAATCAGCAGACTACTGTCTCCGGTCTTGTAACAGCCCGCCAAGTGTGATAATATATAGGATATTGCAATTCTATTTACTATGGATTTTATGTCCGTAAGATGATGAGGAGATCAATTTATGAAAAAATTTATGACAGCCGTTACAGCAGTGTCTCTGTCTGCCATGATGCTGGCAGGCTGCGGCAAGGCAGATGTGCAGGAGAGTACTGTGCAGGAAAGCACTGCAGCTGAGACAGAAGCAGCAACAGAAACCGAAAGTGAAACCAAGGTATACCCGGATGAAGCATATCTGGATGGTATCAACCTTGGCGACTTTGTAGAACTGGGTGATTACAAGGGCGTCGATGTTACGGTTACCAAGGCAGAAGTAACTGACGAGATGGTGGATCAGTACATTCAGAGTGTTTTGGACAGCAACAAAAATAAAGAAGAAGTAGACCGTGCTGTAAAGGATGGCGATGTTGTTGATATCAAATATGTCGGCAAAAAGGACGGTGTAGAGTTTGACGGCGGCTCTTCCGACAGCTACGAGCTGACCATCGGCTCCAATACCTTTATCGACGGCTTTGAAGACGGCGTGATCGGCATGAAGAAGGATGAGACAAAGGAGTTAAACCTTACCTTCCCGGAGGATTACAGCAATACAGACCTTGCCGGTGCAGACGTTGTATTCACGGTAACGGTAAATCATGTTTATGAAGAAACTGACGCGGTTCTGGACGATGCTTTCGTAGCAGCCCGTAATATTGACGGCGTAAGCACAGTAGCAGAATATCGTCAGTACGTTTATGATAACCTGATGAGCTCTGCCAAGAGCCAGCAGGAAACAGAGCTGGAAAGAAATGTTCTGGAGGCGGTAACGGCAAATGCAACCTTCAAGGAAACGCCCGAAGAGATGGTAAGCCGCTATTATGACCGTCTGGTTAAGAACCTGACCGCTACTGCAAGCATGTATGGAATCGATCTGGAGACCTTTATGTCATACAGCTACGGTCTGGCTGCGGATGAATATGAAGACGAGCTTCAGAAATCTGCACAAAGCGCAGCAGAGCAGATTATGGTTATGCAGGCGATCGCAGAAAAAGAAGGTCTGACCTTAACCGATGAAGAGCTGCAGGCAGATCTGGAAAGCAGCGCATCCGAATATGGTTATGATTCCGTAGACGCTTATCAGGAAGCGATTGGCGACCTGCGCGGCTACAAAGAATATCTGATGTCTGAAAAGGTAACCAAGTATCTGATTGAGAACGCGAACGTAACCGAAACAGAGGCGTCCACAGAGGAAGCGACCGAAGAGACGACAGAAACTGAAACCGAGACAACAACAGAGACAGCGACCGAAGCAGAATAAGCCAGGGCACAGCTGACGCACGAGGCGAGTGAGGAGAGAGAGCATGAAACTGACAAGTGTAAGACAGTTATTCAGAGAAAAAGAACAGTTTGCCGGTCAGAAGGTGACAGTAGGCGGCTGGGTAAGAAGCAACCGGGATTCCAAAAATTTTGGATTCCTGGTTGTAAATGACGGTACCTTTTTTGAGCCGCTGCAGGTTGTATACGCAGCGGACAAGCTGGATAATTATGCAGATATTGCCAAAATCGGCGTCGGAGCAGCTGTCATTGTAACAGGTACGATTGTAGAGACGCCCGGTGCAAAACAGCCCTTTGAGATGCAGGCAGACGAGGTTGTAGTGGAAGGCACATGCGGACCGGATTACCCGCTGCAGAAGAAGCGTCACAGTTTTGAATATCTGCGTACCATTGCACATCTGCGTCCCAGAACCAATACGTTCCAGGCAGTGTTCAGAGTTCGTTCCCTGATCGCTTATGCGATTCATCAGTTCTTCCAGGAGAGAGATTTCGTCTATGTGCACACTCCTCTGATTACCGGAAGCGACTGCGAGGGCGCAGGCGAGATGTTCCAGGTTACAACCCTGGATCTGAACAACGTTCCGAAAAACGAAGACGGTACTGTGGATTATTCCCAGGACTTCTTCTGCAAACCTACCAACCTGACTGTAAGCGGACAGTTAAACGGCGAAACCTATGCGATGGCGTTTAAGAATATTTATACGTTTGGACCGACCTTCCGCGCAGAAAACTCCAATACCACCCGCCATGCGGCTGAGTTCTGGATGATCGAGCCGGAAATCGCATTTGCGGACTTAAAGGACGACATGGTACTGGCAGAGTCCATGCTCAAATACATTATCCGCTATGTGCTGGAGCATGCTCCGGAAGAGATGAACTTCTTCAACAGCTTTGTGGATAAGGGACTTCTGGAAAGACTGAATCATGTATTGAACTCCGATTTCGGACATGTGACCTATACCGAGGCGATCAAGATTTTGGAAGAGCACAACGACGAATTCGATTATAAAGTATACTGGGGCTGCGACCTGCAGACCGAACACGAGCGTTATCTGACGGAGAAGGTGTTCAAGCGTCCGGTATTTGTAACAGACTATCCGAAGGAAATCAAGGCATTCTATATGAAGTTAAATGAGGATGGCAAGACCGTTGCCGCTATGGACTGTCTGGTTCCCGGCATCGGCGAGATCATCGGCGGCAGCCAGAGAGAGGATAGCCTCGAGCTTCTGGAACAGCGCATGGACGAGCTTGGGCTGAACAAAGAGGATTACGGCTTCTATCTGGATCTGAGAAAATACGGCTCCGCAAGCCATGCGGGCTTTGGTCTTGGATTTGAGCGCTGTGTTATGTATCTGACCGGTATGGGCAACATTCGCGACGTCATTCCTTTCCCGAGAACGGTAAAGAACTGCGAATTATAATTCCAGTTCACTCGCGCCATTCGCAAAAGCGCATCCTCGATGCTTTCCGCTGCTTCGCAGCTCATTTTTGCTCATAAAATGGCGCTCTCTTCGTGATTTTTTGTACACAGATTCTCGTGCGAGCATGGAATCTGCCTACAAGAAACCACAAGTGAACTGTAACAAAAATATTGTCGAGCGGGATGAACTTTTGGGTTTATCCTGCTCTTTTTTTGTTGTATACTGTATAAAGTGGAAACTAGTACATCGTTTTCGAAATAACTATACCACTCACTTGCCTGTGAATCCGATTGCACAGGTATAAAAGCCTCAGCGTAGCCCGCTACGCCTGCGTTTTTATACCTGCACACTCGAATCCACATCCTACGCGATTGGTATAGTTATTTACGAAACGCTGTACCAGAATACAGAAAAAGGAAGATACGGATGGGAAATCATCACTGGAAAAAAATAGCAGCAGTTATGCTTGCGGCAGCGATTGGAATACAGCCTGTCTATGTGCAGGCAAAGACACGGGAAGAAATTCAGCAGGAACGAGAACAGAAAAAGAGCGAGCAACAGGGCACGCAGAGTCAGTATAAGCAGAGCCAGAGCAAGGTCAGCAGTATGGAAGGGCAGCAGGACGCTTTGGAGGAAGAAATACAGGAGCTGGATTCCCAGCTGGTAGAGGTCATCGCCAGCGTAAGTCTGATGCAGGATCAGATCAGCGATACCGAAAAGCAGATCGTAAAGGCGCAGGAGGACTATGACGTAGCGAAGGCGCAGGAGGATGCACAGTATCTTGCAATGAAGAAGCGTCTCCGTTACCTGTATGAAAAGGGCGATACCAGTTATATCGAGATCCTGAGCAACGCCTCCAACTGGAGCGGCATGCTTAATCAGGCGAATTATGTGGAGAAGCTGTATGAGTACGATAAACAGATGCTCAACCGCTACATCCTGATTAAAGAAGAGGTTGCACAGAAAAAGAACGATTTGGAAGATAAAAAAAGCGACCTGGAAACGCAGAAATATGAGCTGGAAGAGGAACAAGCTTCCATGCAGCAGATGATCGATGAGAAAAAGTCCCAGGCGAACGATTTCGACGCGCAAATTGCGAAAGCGAAGCAGGAAGCTGCAGCATATAAAGCCTTAATCAAACAGCAGAATTCCGAGCTGGCAAGGCTGGATGAGGAAGAAAACGCGATCATCAAGGCCGAGGAAGAGCGTCGGAAAGCCGAGGAGGCTGCGAAAAAAGCGGCGGAAGAAAAAGCAAAGGCGGAAGCCGAGGCGAAAGAAAAAGGTGCAAAGAGCAGCGATTCCGGCTCTTCTGACAGTAGCTCCAATCGATCAAGCAGCTCCGACAGCTCCTCTTCCTCAGGCAGCAGCTCCGGCAGTTCTTCGGGCGGCGGCTTAAAGACCGTTCCTCCTGCGAGCGGATCGAGTGGAAGCGACATTGCGGCGTATGCCTGCCAGTTCGTCGGAAACCCGTATGTAGCGGGCGGAACGAGCCTGACAAACGGTGCAGACTGCTCCGGATTTATCTGGGCAGTGTACAGGCAATACGGATACGGCCTGCCGAGAAACTCTGCTGCTATGAGAAGTGCAGGACGCGAGGTTTCCTATGAAGCTGCTCAGGCAGGCGACATCGTCTGCTATGCAGGCCATGTGGCGCTGTATCTGGGCGGCGGACGAATCGTGCATGCCAGCACAGCGAGAACAGGAATTAAGTATGGATATGCGAATTATAAGCCGATTCTGACAATTCGGAGAATTGTGGGATAAAAGAAAAAATGTTACAGTTCACTCGCACCATTCGCAAAAACCACGAGTGAACTGTAACTTTTATTCATGACAATAGAATGCTCGCAGAGCGTGCATTCTATTGTTGCTTTAAAGACTCTTTTTCAGAAACTTGATCGTTTCGTCGATCAGCTGGGATACGGACAGATCGGCGGTTCCGATGATGTGGTTGTTGCAGCGGTTGACCGGAAGCAAAAGCTTCTGGGCATGGCTCTGTCCGACGGCGACTGCCATGGCGGGCGTCACTTCCCCAAGCAGGGAGTCTGCGGACAAAATGCCGAGGGGACCGATGATAAAATCCGCATCCCGGCAGGCAACAAGCACGGGATTTTCTCCGGTTGCGCCGAAGTCAGCCCCGGCTTTGAGCATGGCAGCGGTTGCGGTTGCGTTGGTGCCAATGGCATACAGTTCACAGTTGGGCAGCTGCTCTTTACAGAGGCGGGCAGTCACAAGACTGCCGATTCTGCCGCCCTGGCCGTCAATTACTACGATTTTCATAAATCCTCCATTTAGAGACATTTTGCACAGAAAAAATAGGAGCTGAACAATATTGTTCAGCTCAATTTTTTATCTGGCTCAGTCGTCGTTATCTAAAGCCAGTCCTTTTTTATACTTTGCGACAGCAGCCTGGATCTTATCGTTGGGATCGAGCAGATCGCTGATGGAAGTATCATGGTTCAAGGTATCGATCAGATAAGCAACGTATTTGCTCATATCACAGTTGACGTACCACTCCCGCTTTAACAGCTCTTCAGGCTGATAAATCAGGTTGGTGGTCAGGACACGGTTGATATTGCCGCATGCATAAGCCTTGTCGAATTTCTCCATACCGCTTGTGAACAGACCGAAGGTGGTGCAGATGAAGATCTTACGGGCACCGCGCTGCTTTAATGCGGATGCAACTTCGAGTACACTTTCGCCGGAGGAAATCATGTCATCGATGATGATCATATCCTTGCCTTCTACGCTGGTACCCAGGAATTCGTGAGCAACGATCGGATTTCGTCCGTTAACAACTCTGGTGTAGTCTCTTCTCTTATAGAACATACCCATATCCAGACCGAGTACGTTTGCAATGTAAATTGCACGTCCCATACCGCCTTCATCCGGGCTGATAACCATCATGTGGTTGGAATCGATCTGCAGGTCGGGCTCGGTGCGCAGCAGGTTTTTGATGAACTGATAAGAAGCCTGAACGGTTTCGAAGCCGTTTAACGGGATGGAGTTCTGGACTCTCGGGTCATGCGCATCAAAGGTGATGATGTTGTCGACGCCCATCTTTACCAGCTCCTGCAGAGCGAGTGCGCAGTCCAAGGATTCCCGTGCGGTGCGCTTGTGCTGGCGGCTTTCATAAAGGAAAGGCATGATAACGGTAATTCTTCTTGCTTTACCGCCGACAGCAGCGATGATACGCTTCAGATCCTGATAATGATCGTCAGGAGACATATGGTTTTCATGACCGCAGAGGGAATAGGTCTGGCTGTAGTTGGTTACGTCAACCAGCAGATACAGATCCGTACCGCGGACAGATTCCAGAATAACGCCCTTGGCTTCGCCGGAACCAAAACGCGGCACCTTGCTTTTTAAAATGTAGGAGTCACGCTGGTAGCCTGCAAAGGCAAGGCTGTCTTTGTGCTCGCTCTCGCGCTGGGTGCGCCATCTTACAAGATACTGGTCAACTCTCTGTGCAAGGGATTCGCAACCCCTTAACGGGATAATCCCCAGGGAGCCAACCGGAATGGTTTCGAGATTTCTGGTTTCTTCACGTTCCATCATGGAAGTTCCTCACTTTCTGAAGGTAAAAGTTAATATTTTGGATATCTGTGTCAGCGGACCGGACCCGAGACAGCGGATACCTTTTTACACATACGAATATCAGGGCCGGTGAGTTTACAGAATTCAAAATTGCTGGCAATTCTGGAAAAAATTCGGTCCTGATAACGGTTTCTGCAATCTTCCAGAGAAAGATTGGTAGAAATGATAACGGATTTCTGCCGGAGCAGACGTTCGTTCAAACAGGTAAAGAAATGGGAGAGCGTCACTGCCGTGGCAGTTTCGGTGCCGAGATCGTCGATAACGAGCAGATCGCAGCTGTAGAGATCCGCACAGAGTGCGGAAAGCTCTTCCCGTGCCCTATAGTCAAACGTGTTCCTGGCGAGTAAGTCGAAAAGGGATGCTGCGCTGAAATAAAGCACAGAACAACCCTGCTCGATACATTCCTTTGCAATGCAATTGGTCAGGAATGTCTTGCCCGTACCTACTGTACCATAAAAGAAAAGGTTTTGGTAGGACGTTTTAAAATTTGTGCAAAAATTTTTACATTTTTCGACAGCCTGGCGATAGGAAGTCAGTTCGTCTCCCTGAAAAAAGGAATAGGAGAGCGTGTCGAAGTTTTCTTTTTCGAGCATTCGTTTCAGGTTGGACTGTTCGTAAAGAAGCGCGATCTCCGCCTGACGGAAGCAGTGGCATTTCTGACCGTTCACATAGCCGGTGTCCTGACAATCAGGACAGTCGTAGATCGGATCGAGAAAATCTGTCGGGTAGCCGTTTTCCAGCAAAAGGGAGGCACGTTTCCGTGCAAGGTCTTTGAGCTGGTCTTTGAGCTGTGCAAGCGCATTTGTATCCCCTGCGAGCATCTTTTTGCCCTGTGCGACAGAGGTGGATGCAACGGCTTCGTCGAGGGCCTGATAACCGGGGACTGTCTCATAAATGTGATGCAGCCGTTGATCGTGCAGATGGCGGTTGCGGGTCTGATGTTCTTCGTATTGCCGCAGGATGGAATTGTATTGGGAAACAGTCAGTGCCACATCAAACCTCCTTACTGCTTCAAAAGCGCCTCTTCAAGCGCATCGAAATCATAGCTGGAATGCATGAAACTGTTATATTCTGCTGTAGAACCGCTGCGCGCCGGGCGAGATGCACGCTCTTTCTGATAGGAGCTGTCGAGTCTGGCGATGTCCGCGACATGGTGGACGCCTGCCTTGTACCAGGCAGCGAGGATGCTGTCTGCATAGGCGAAGCGGTGTCTGTCGGTAGCCAGGACGGTGCGTCCGCAGGCTTCTAAAATAACGTCGAGCTCAAAGCAAAATTCCTCTGTCCAGCGGCGGATATAGGCGAGCTCATTGCGTGCGGGGGTATTGGTCTTGCCGAGAGCGTTCATAATGGAATAGACGTTCTTGTCATAACGGGAAATATGACCTTCTGCCTGGGCAGGTGTCGTGATTCCAGCTTCCGCCCAGGCGATCGCGACCTTTTCAATGTAGCGGAAATCCTTTTTGCCGCGCTCGACGCAGTATTGCAGCAGATAGTCGATCAGGTCATCGGAGAAATGAAGCTTATCCGTGAAAAAGAGGATCGACTTCATATCGGCGGGGCTTAATGTGCGTCCGAGATACTGCTCTGCGATGAAAATCAGCTGCGCGGTGTTCTCCTGCTGCTGGAAGGATTTGAGCTCGTCCAGACTGTATGCAGGCTTGGCATAGGGATCGGCAGGATCAAGGGACTGGTGGGAAAGCATCGTAATGCTGCGGATCTGCGGTGCGGCCGTGCGTCCGGAGGGAGCAGCCGTAGTGTTGGACGTATCGTACGCGGCTGCTCCGGGCAGGGTCGCGTCAGCGCCTTGCTCAGAATTACGGGCTGCGTCGCCAAAGCGTTCGGCATCAGAGCCGCGAGTCGTGTCCGCAAGCCGTCCGACGTCGCGCGAAATATGTCCGGTGGTCTGTTCCGTAGAAAAATCAGCTTGTCCTGCGTCCTGTCTCTTCCCCTTGGAAAGGGGGAGCAGACGGATCTGCTGCAGGGTTGTGCGGTCGGGCGAAAGCTTAAGCGTCAGGACGCCGCACTTTTCCCAGTAGCAGAGGGCGCGCAGAATGTCCTTTTCCGTATGATTAAAGCGGTCTGCCATGTCCGAAATGCTGACAGGATCGCCTGCCTGCAGACGGCGCACGAGAAAAAGATACACCTTTAACTGTGCATCGTTGGCATCTTTTAAATATTCATCGATAAAAACGTTGGAAAGGACGGTAGCATCCGCTGCTCCGCCGCACAAAAAAATCTCACTCATACTAGTATTCCCGGTTCTTTGTAAAAATTGCTGCAGTTTGTCTGCGTCCTGCAGACTGTGGAAAACTTTTCAATTCCTTTTGGCAAGCCCCATTTTAACACAGACATTTTAAAAAGGAAACAGGAAGTTTCCGGCTCAGGGCTGATAAACACTGGGGTTTTCGTGGATGTGGATAATGTGGAAAATGTGTAAAAGATTGTCAAAAGCGCAGAAATATCATCTTTTTTTGAAAAAAATATCCACAGCCAGAGAGGAAAGTTTTCCACGTTCTGACTGTGGATAATGTGGATAAGTTATCTGGAAAGCAGGTTTTCGCCGATATTTACAACATCTCCAGCTCCCATAGTTATCAACAGGTCCCCGTTGATACAATTTTTTAAAACGAAGTCCTCAATTTCCTCGAATGTATGGAAATAAAAACATTCTTTGCCTTCTTTCTGTACCAGAGCCTGCAGATCGGCAGAGCTGATGCCGAGGGTGTCAGTTTCACGAGCGGCGTAGATGTCTGCGAGGATGACCTTATCTGCCAGCGCGAGGGACTTGGCAAACTGAGGTAAAAACGCTTTCGTTCTGGTGTAGGTGTGAGGCTGGAAAATGCACCAGAGCGTCTTGTGCGGATAGTTGAGTGCAGCGTGCAGGGTCGCGGCGATTTCAGTCGGATGATGTGCGTAATCGTCCACAATTGTTATACCATTTACCGTTCCTTTATATTCGAATCTGCGGTCAGTCCCGTGGAAGTTCAGCAGCGCCGCCGCGGTATCACGGTAATCGATGCTGAGCAGATCGGACAGGGCGACTGCAGCGAGGGCGTTGGAGATATTGTGTTCCCCGGGAACGCCGAGCGTAAGCTGTCTGGTCTGACCGTTTAAGCTGTGCACGGTAAAGGTTGCGTCTGCTGTTTTATTATAGGAAATATCGGAGGGATAATAGTCGGAAGCAGAGGTTGTGCCGAACGTAACGACGCGGCATGCCAGCCCCTCTGTGATCTCCTGCCAGTTTTCGATGTCGCCGTTGATAAACAGAGTGCCGTCCGCAGGCAGAAGCTGTGCAAATTTGCGGAACGAAGCACGGATATCTGCCAGGTCTTTAAAGAAGTCCAAATGGTCTTCTTCGATATTCAAGATGATGCCGATTTTCGGGAAAAAGCTTAAAAAGCTGTTGGTATATTCGCATGCCTCTGCGACGAACAGACCGGAGTGGCCGACGCGGATATTGCCGTGGATGGATTTCAAAATGCCGCCGATAGAAAGGGTCGGGTCGGTATTTGCCTGCAGCAGAATCTCGGAAATCATGGAAGTGGTGGTCGTTTTGCCATGGGTGCCGCTGACAGCGATCGGCGTGTCGTAGTTTTTCATCAGCTGTCCGAGAAATTCCGCTCTGGACAGCATGGGAAGCTGCAGCTCTTTGGCACGGGAAAATTCCTGATTGTCTGCATGTACTGCGGCGGTGTATACGACGAGGTCAATGTCGTCTGTGATGTTTTCCGCTTTCTGGGGCTTGCCATAGTTGACGTGTGCGCCGCTTTTTTCGAGGTGCTCGGTCAGGGCAGAGCGGTTCCAGTCGGAGCCGGATACGGTAAAGCCCTCGGATAAAAGAATTTCGGCGAGGCCAGACATGCTGATGCCGCCGATGCCGATAAAATAAACGTGAATTGGGTGGTTAAAATCTACCTGATACATAAAGAATCTCCATTTCTGAATTGGAATACTGTACTGGGTCAATTGTAGCGCAAACTCTCTGAAAAAACAAATAGAAACTTCGGCGCCGTCTGCAGCGTTTTTTTTCTTCGACAAAATAACAATGTGTTATCGGTTGACAAAACATACCGGAAAAGACGAAAAAGGACATTTTGTGAATAATTAAAGAAGGAAATGGGAGCGATAGCGTGAGAAAATTGAATATTTTGAATAAAAACATAAACCTACTAATTTGATTTGTGTCTATATTTCACAAGAAAAAAGGTCGAAAAGGGCGTGCAAATGTAAAATTATTATTCACTTTTACAGATGCGTGTGATATACTTTTCTTAAGCCCGGCGACAGCCGTGGGAAAGTTGATAGAAACAACGAGGTGAGGACATGATTAAGAAGGAAATGATTGCCATGTTACTGGCAGGCGGGCAGGGAAGCCGACTGGGCGTGCTGACTGCAAAGGTAGCCAAGCCTGCAGTTTCATTTGGCGGAAAATATCGGATCATTGATTTCCCATTAAGCAACTGTATCAATTCTAGTGTTGATACAGTCGGTGTATTGACACAGTATCAGCCTCTGCGGCTGAATACGCATATTGGGATCGGTATTCCGTGGGATCTGGACAGGAATATCGGGGGTGTTACTGTTCTGCCTCCTTATGAAAAAAATGAAAACAGCGAATGGTACACCGGTACAGCAAACGCGATCTATCAGAATATCGAATATATGGAGGGCTTTAACCCGGAATATGTGCTGATTCTTTCCGGCGACCATATTTATAAGATGGATTATGAAGTGATGCTGGATTTCCACAAGCAGAACGGTTCAGAGTGTACGATCGCCGTTATGCCGGTTCCGATGGAAGAAGCCAAGCGCTTCGGTATCATGATCACCGATGAGAACAAGCGGATCGTGGATTTTGAGGAGAAGCCTGCCAACCCGCGCAGTAACCTTGCATCCATGGGTATTTACATATTTAACTGGAAAACGCTGAAGCAGGCACTGATCGATAATGCAGATCAGCCAAACCTGGATTTTGGCAAGCATGTCATCCCTTATTGTCATAAAAACGGCGCACCGATGTATGCATATGAATTTAACGGTTACTGGAAAGATGTCGGAACCCTGACCTCCTACTGGGAAGCGAATATGGAGCTGATCGATGTTGTTCCGGAGTTTAATCTTTATGAAGAATACTGGAAGATTTATACAAAAAGCGAGATCCTGCCTCCTCAGTACGTTGCAAAGGGCGGTGTGATCGAACGCAGTATCGTCGGAGAAGGCTCTGAGATTTACGGACAGGTTTATAACTCTGTAATCGGCTGCGGTGTTACGATCGGTAAAGATACGGTTGTGCGTGACTCCATTATCATGAACAATACAGAGATTGGGGCGAGCTGTGAGCTTAGCAAGGCAATCGTAGCGGAAAACACGAAGATCGGTGATCACGTCAGACTGGGCGTCGGGGAGGAAGCACCGAACGATACTGCACCGCATATTTACTGCGACGGTATTGTCACTGTTGGTGAGAAGAGCGTTGTGCCTGCCAATGTATCTGTAGGCAAGAATTCCGTTGTATTCGGCATTACGACAGCAGACGATTATCCGGATGGATATCTGGCAAGCGGCAAAACATTGATTAAGGCAGGTGACAAACAGTGAGAGCAATCGGTATCATTTTAGCAGGCGGCAACAACCGCAAGATGAGAGAACTGTCCCAGAAGCGCGCGATCGGCGCGATGCCGGTGGCAGGCAGCTACAGAAGTATTGATTTTGCGCTGAGCAACATGACGAACTCTCATATCCAGAGAGTCGGCGTGCTGACCCAGTATAACGCCAGAAGCTTAAACGCACATTTAAGCTCCTCCAAATGGTGGGATTTCGGAAGAAAACAGGGTGGATTGTTTCTGTTTACTCCTGCGGTAACCGCGGAGAACAGCTCCTGGTATAGAGGCACGGCAGATGCCATTTATCAGAACCTCTCCTTCTTAAAAAACAGCCATGAGCCCTATGTAGTTATTACCTCCGGCGATTGTGTATACAAGATGGACTACAACAAAGTCCTCGAATATCATATTTCCAAAAAAGCGGATGTGACCGTTGTCTGCAAGGACATGCCGGCAAATGTAAACGTAGAGCGGTTCGGTACCATCAAGATGAACGAGGAAAGCCGGATCGAAGAGTTTGAAGAGAAGCCGATTGAGGCACGCTCCAATACCATTTCCTGTGGTATTTATGTTATCCGCAGACGTCTCCTGATTGATATGATCGAGCGCTGTGCAATGGAAGACCGTTATGATTTTGTAAAGGATATTCTGATCCGTTACAAAAATCAGAAACGGATCTTCGGATATAAGATCAAAGATTACTGGAAGAATATTGCAACGGTGGAAGACTATTTCGATGCCAATATGGACTTCTTAAAACCGGAGATCCGTAATTATTTTTTCAAACAGTATCCGGATATTTATTCAAAGGTTGACGATTTACCGCCTGCAAAGTATAATGTTGGAGCGAAGGTTGAGAACAGCCTGATTTCCAGCGGCTGTATTGTCAACGGCACGGTAGAGGATTCCGTAATCTTCAAAAAATCCTTTATCGGAAACAACTGTTACATCAAGAATTCCATTATTTTGAATGACGTATACATCGGCGATAACACGCACATCGAGAACTGTATCGTAGAAAGCCGGGATACAATCCGTGCAAATTCTTTCTATCGCGGAGAAGATGAAATCAAGATTGTAATAGAGAAAAACGACAGATACATTATCTGAAACGCGAGGGGGAATAAGTTATGACGATTACCGATGTAAGGGTTCGGAAAATTGCCAAAGAAGGTAAAATGAAAGCGATTGTATCCATTACCGTGGATGACGAGTTTGTGGTGCATGATATCAAAGTAATAGAGGGAGATAAAGGACTGTTCATCGCGATGCCGAGCAAGCGCAGCGCAGATGGGGAATACCGCGATATCGCCCATCCCATCAGCCAGGGAACCCGGGAAAAGATCCAGGGAATTATTTTGGAAGCATACAATACGGCATTGGAAGAACCGATTGCATAACTTCTTAAATAAATACAGAAAATAAATACAGACTACAACAGACAGTCCCGGTGCAGCGATGTACCGGGACTGTTTTCCTGACCGGATATCCGGTTAGAAAAGCCATCTGTATGTCGCCGCAGATGGAAAGGGCAGCAGGGTACATTCTCACTTGCCCGAGCGGGGGAAACTGTGCTAACATGAAAGCACAACAGACAGCGCCTGCAAAAGCAGAAAAGGGCAGGCAGAAGCAGGAAGGAAACGGACAGAACATGTATGTAATTGCAGGACTTGGAAACCCGAAAAAAGAATACGATAATACAAGGCATAATATCGGCTTTTCCGTCATAGATATGCTGGCAGATAAGACCGGAATTTCTGTAAACACGGCAAAGCACAAGGGACTTTTGGGTGCAGGCTATTTAAACGGGCAGAAAATCATTCTGGTAAAGCCGCTGACTTATATGAACCTGAGCGGCGAATGTATCCGGGAAGTGCTGGATTATTATAAGGTAGACGGCAGCACGAACCTGATCGTGATTCACGACGATATCAGCCTGGAGCCTGGCATCATCCGGGTGCGCAAAAAAGGCAGCGCGGGTGGTCATAACGGTTTGAAGAATATTATTCAGCATCTTGGAAAAGATCAGTTTGTGCGGATTAAGGTCGGCGTCGGGGAAAAACCGGCAGGCTACGACCTTGCGGACTATGTGCTGGGACATTTTGATCGGGAGGAGCAGGTGCTGATGAAGCAGGTTTCGGAGGAAGTCTGTGAAGCGGTGCAGATGATTCTGGAAAAAGGTCCGGATGCAGCGATGAACGTGTATAACGGGCGAAAAGTGGAGAAGGCATAGCATGAAGGTATTGACAGCTCCGCTTTGGGAATTGGCGGAGTTTGAAGAGGGAAAAGCACTTCTGGACAGAGGAAAAGGGCATGTTGCCTTTTCCGGGCTGTATGATTCCCAGAAGCTTCATATGGTATATGGATTGAGCGATGGTTTTACACAGAAAATCATCGTTACTTTCAGTGACAAAAGAGCGCGGGAAATCGGCGCAGAATATGGGTTTTACGACCGCAGGACGATGGTGTATCCGGGCAAGGATCTGATCTTTTATCAGGCGGATGTTTCCGGCGGCGATCTGGTGCGGGAGCGGATGCGTGTGCTGCGCGCGCTGCTCGAAAACCGTCCGGTTACGATCGTAACGACGATGTCCGCGTTGATGATGCCGCAGACTCCGCTTTCCGGGATTGTGTCGAGAATACTGCATTTCGATAAAAAATCAACGGTTGACGAGAGAAAGCTTTCCGCTCAGCTGGTGGAAATGGGTTATGAAAAGAGCCCGCAGGTAGAGGAACCGGGACAGTTTTCCATTCGCGGCGGAATTATTGATATTTTCGATATGACGGAAGAAAATCCGTATCGGATCGAGCTGTGGGGAGACAGCGTGGAGTCGATTCGAAGCTTTGACGTGCTGTCCCAGCGTTCGGTGGAAAATCTGGATGAGATTGCGATTTATCCGGCAACGGAGCTGATGCTTTCGGAGTCGCGCAGGCAGGACGGATTTGCGAGAATCAAAAAAGAGACGAAGCAATATGCCAAAAAATTGCGGGAACAGGGCAATCCGGAGGCAGCGCACCGGATTGAGATGCAGATCAAAGAGATCGAAGAGTCTGCGCAGGAGTTTGGCAGTGTAGTCAATCTGGAAAGCTTCGTGCATTATTTTTATCCGCAGACGGAGTCCTTTCTGGAATTTTTCCATCCGGAAACGACGGCAGTTTTTCTGGATGAGCCACAGCATTTGTCGGAGACGGCGAACGCACTTGAGACAGAATTTCGGGAGAGCATGACCGGACGTCTGGAAAAAGGCTATATCCTGCCGGGACAGGCGCAGCTTTTGTACCCCGAAAAGGAAATCGCAGGGAAGCTGTCGCAGTATCGGGCAGTGTCACTCGCCGCGCTGGATGCAAAGAGCAGCCTGTTTAAGCCGGATCGCAGGTTTGAAATCACGGTGCGCAGCATGCCGTCCTATAACAACAGTTTTGAAGCCCTGTTAAAGGACTTAAAACGTTACAAGAAAAATGGCAGCAGGGTGCTTTTGTTATGTGCATCCCGGACGCGGGCGAAGCGTCTGGCAGCCGATCTGCGGGAGCAGGAGCTGAGCGCTTTTTACAGCGAAGACCCTGACCGGGAGGTTTTGCCTGGCGAGACAGAGCTTTTTTACGGACATGTGGAAAAGGGCTTTGAATATCCGATGCTGAAATTCGCGGTCATTTCGGAGGGGGATATTTTTGGTGCGCCCAAAAAGAAAAAGCGAAAAATTCAGCGCTATGAGGGCACGAAAATCCGCGATTTCGGAGAGCTGAAGGTCGGGGATTATGTCGTTCATGAGACGCACGGTCTCGGTATTTATCAGGGCATCGAGAAGGTCGAGATGGAGGGAACGGTCCGGGATTACATGAAAATTTCGTACCGGGATGGAGGAAACCTCTATGTGCTGGCAACCGGTCTGGACGCGATTCAGAAGTACGCATCCGCCGATGCAGCGAAAAAGCCGAAGTTAAACAAGCTCGGAACGCAGGAGTGGCACAAGACCAAGACCCGTGTCCGGGCGGCAGTGGATGAGGTCGCAAAGGATCTGGTGGAGCTGTATGCGGCGCGCCAGAACGGGAAGGGCTACGCTTTTTCGGAGGATACGGTCTGGCAGCGGGAGTTTGAAGAAATGTTCCCGTTTGAGGAAACGGATGACCAGCTGATGGCAATTGCGGCGACGAAGCGGGACATGGAGAGCAACAAAATCATGGATCGCCTGATCTGCGGGGACGTTGGCTATGGCAAAACCGAGGTTGCAATCCGCGCGGCGTTTAAGGCGGTGCAGGACGGCAAGCAGGTTGTTTTTCTGGTGCCGACGACGATTCTGGCGCAGCAGCATTACAATACGTTTGTGCAGCGGATGAAGGATTATCCGATCCGGATTGAGCAGATGTCGCGGTTTCGGACGCCTGCGCAGCAGAAAAAGGTGATCGAGGATCTCAAAAAAGGTCTGGTGGATATCGTGATCGGGACGCATCGCGTGCTTTCATCGGATATGCAATATAAGGATCTTGGTCTTTTGATGATCGACGAGGAGCAGCGCTTTGGCGTGACCCATAAGGAAAAGATCAAGAAAATGAAAGAGAACGTGGATGTGCTGACCCTGACGGCAACGCCGATTCCACGGACCCTGCATATGTCTCTGGTCGGTATCCGCGACATGAGCGTGCTGGAGGAAGCGCCGGAGGAACGTCAGCCGATCCAGACCTATGTGATGGAATATAATGAAGAAATGGTGCGTGAGGCGATCACCCGTGAGCTGTCCCGGAATGGTCAGGTGTATTATGTATACAACCGCGTCAATACGATTGCAGATATGGCAGCAAAGATTGGGGAAATGGTGCCGGATGCGAATGTGGCCTTTGCACACGGACAGATGTCGGAGAGAGAGCTGGAAAAAATCATGTTTAGCTTTATCAACGGCGAAATCGACATCCTGGTTGCGACGACAATCATCGAAACCGGTCTGGACATTTCCAACGTCAATACGATCATTATCCACGATTCTGACCGAATGGGATTGTCCCAGCTGTATCAGCTGCGCGGACGTGTCGGGCGCTCGAACCGGACGGCTTATGCATTTTTGATGTATAAGCGGGACAAGGTGCTGCGGGAAATTGCAGAAAAGCGTTTGGCGGCGATCCGGGAGTTTACCGATCTGGGCAGCGGTTTTAAGATTGCGATGAAGGATCTGGAGATCCGCGGCGCGGGCAACCTTTTGGGAGAGCGTCAGCACGGTCATATGGAAGCGGTTGGCTATGATTTATATTGTAAAATGTTGAACGAAGCGGTAAAGAATTTAAAGGGCGAGGACACTGCACCGGACTTTCTTACGACGGTGGAGCTGGAGGTGGACGCTTATATTCCGGCTTCTTACATTGTCAATGAACAGCAGAAGCTCGACATTTACAAGCGAATCGCCGGCGTGGAGACGGAAAGCGAGAGTGCAGAGATGAAAGAAGAGCTGCTCGACCGCTTCGGAACTGTGCCGAAGTCCGTAGACAATTTGCTTCGGATTGCGCTTTTGCGGGCGCAGGCGCACAAGCTTTATATTATGGAAATCAAGGGGCGTCCGGGGGAGCTGCGCTTTGTATACAGACCGGACGCACGGGTGCACGGGGAAAATATCCCGATGCTTTTCGAACAATATGGGAACAGTTTAAAGTTTTTACCTCAGGGGAATCCGGTCTTTACTTATCAGTTCAAAAGGAGTAATGTAGTGGAGAAAAACTCTGAAGACCTGCTTTCGCAGGCGGAACAGATGATAAAAGATATGCAGCGCTGCCTGCTTTAAGGGGCAGCACCGGATCAAAGGAGGAAATTAAGACTTGAAAATCGTAACACAGGTAGGAATTATCTTTTCGATTTGCTGGATTTCTCAGATTATCGAAAAGCTTCTTCCGTTTTCTTTCCCAGCGAGCGTGATCGGCATGATTTTGCTGTTCATTCTGTTGTGCGTACATATTCTGAAGGTAGACCATATCCGCGAAAAATCGGATTTTCTGCTGGAAAATATGGCATTCTTTTTTATCCCGGCGGGAGTCAGCATCATCAACTATTTTGACGTCCTGAAAAACTGGGTGGTGCAGCTGATCGTGATCTGCGTGGTGAGTACGGTGGTGACATTTGCAGTGACGGCATACAGCATGAAGTTCGCGCTGTATCTGATGCAGAAAAAGAAAAGCGGGAGGGCAAAAGAATGATGCATGAACTGTTTATGTCTCCGTTTTTCGGAATCGGGCTGAGCATCGCGGCGTTCTGGGTTGGAACCTGGATCCGCAAAAAGACCGGACTGGTGCTGTGCAATCCCCTTGTGCTTGCAATTGTGATCGTATCCGGCGTTTTACTGATCTTTAAAATTCCGTATGAGGAATATAATGAAGGCGGAGCGCTTATCAACATGTTCCTTGCACCTGCAACGGCATGTCTTGCAGTTTCGATCTACACGCGGGCAGAGCTGTTAAAGAAAAACTGGCTTCCCATCGTAGTCGGTGCGTCCTGCGGATCTCTTGCATCGATGGGGAGCGTGCTGCTGATGTGTAAGCTGTTTGGCATGGACGAGGCGATGACAGTCTCGCTCATTCCGAAGTCCGTTACGACACCCATCGCAGTCAGCGTTGCAGAGGGACACGGAGGAATGGTGCCCATTACCGTTGTTGCGGTTATTTTTACCGGCATTCTGGGAAGCATTTTTGCACCGACACTGATCAGACTTTTCCGGGTAAACGATCCGATGATCGCCGGAATTTCCATCGGCGCATGCTCCCACGCGGTGGGAACATCCAAGGCGATTGAGTTGGGAGAAACAGAGGGCGCCATGAGCGGACTGGCGATCGGTGTCTGCGGTATCCTTACCGTACTGTTTTCGATGATTTTGCTGCATTAAAGCTGGCCGCGCCGTGCGGTCAAAAACTGAGGCACGGGCATAAAAATTATAGCGCGGATGTAAGAACGGCGCAGCGTCAAACTGCTGCAGCGCGGGGCGCGAAATGGGGGAGAGCATGGAGAAAGTGGGAAAAAGGACAGATCGGATCAAAATGGATGTGATACTGGCGGCAGGCTGTATGCTGCGCCTGTTTTATGTGCTTTTTTCCACGATCTATGACAGACAGTATGATATCGGGATGATCGATCTGGATGCCGGGCATACGGTGACAGGCGGACATCTGGCATATATCCAGTATTTATATGAAAACTGGAAGCTGCCGGATTTTGACCCGACGAGTGTTTATCAGTTCAACCATCCGCCGCTGCACCATTATCTGTGCGCGCTGTGGATGAAGCTTTGCTCTCTTTTTATTTCCAATACGGATGTGCTGGAGGAGTCGATCCAGGTCGTCCCGTTTGTCTGCTCGCTGCTTATTCTCTGGTTCCTTTTGCGGATTGCAGAGCAGTTTGAGCTGACGGAAAAAGCAAAACGCTTTGTGATGCTGCTGTTTTGCTTCCATCCGGCGCTGGTGCTACTTTCCGGAAGCGTGAACAACGATTGTATGAGCCTGATGTTTACGGTGATGTGCGTGTACTATACGATTTTGTGGAGCCGCTTTCCGACGGCGCATAACATCTTAAAGCTGGCGGTTTCTATCGCGCTTGGTATGTTGACAAAACAGAGTGTCGCGCAGATGGCCTTTCCGATCGCGGCGGTGATGCTCTGGATGCTGGTAAGAAGTCTGGACAATGGACGAGATTGTAGGGCACGCAGCGTAGAGAGCACCCGAAATGCTGCAATTCCCGTCGTCCCGGTAAAGAAGCTGCTCGGTCAGTACGTTCTGTTTGGTGTAGTTTCGATTCCCCTTGGCATGAGCTTTTATATCCGAAATAGGATTCAGTTCCATATGCCCCTCGTGTGGATTTATACGCTGCCGGAGGATTCCTGGCAGTACACCGGAAATGTCCCGGTTTTGAACCGTTTCCTGTTCCCAGTGCCATCGGAAATGTTGGACAACTTACGTCAGTTTAAGCTGGGCTGCGGCTATAATGTATGGATGCAGATCATCCGTACCTCAGTGCTGGGTGAATGGGATATGGCGGACGTCGGACGCAGTGTAAAGGTGCTGGCAGTGCTTTTGATGCTGGTCGGTGCGCTGCTGGCGCTGGCGGCATGGATGGCGTTTATTCGCGTATTTGTCGTTCGGGCAAAGCGCTTCGGCATCGATTCTGCGAGCCGGATTTTATTTGTGGTCGGCTATTTTGTGCATCTGCTCCTGTATCTGAAGTTTGCATATGATTATCCGCAGGAATGCAGCATGCATTTTCGATATATGGAAATCGAGCTGCTTTTTCCGGCGATTGCGCTGGCATTTATCTGGCAGGAGGGCACGAAAGATCAGCTTGAGATGCGGCGCAGGGAGGGCGATTCGACCGGGCATCCGGCGGTGAAAAGAGCAATATCGCAGGTGCTTTTTGTATTGCTGCTGGCATTTTGCATGTTGAGCACGGCGATGACGGCAGTGTGGTGTCTGCTTTAAGGAAGATAGAGTACGGAGAAATCTGAATGGAAAATCGGACAGACCAAAGAGTATTCTGGCATGGAAAACTGAAAAAAGAATCCCGTAAAACATGGCAGGCGACGGCGCTTACTGCACTTTGCAGTGTGGCGCTGTTTTGCCTGCTTTTTTCTTATAAAAAAATGTATCCCTTCGGGGATGGATCAGTGGCGATCACGGATTTATATTCCCAGTATCTGCCGCTTTTGTATCATTTTTACGATGTTGTGACAGGACAGAAAAATCTGTTTCTGGACTTTAGCGTTTCCGGCGGGGCGAATCTGTATGCGGATACGATCAATGAGGTGCTCAATCCGTTTAACTATGTTTTGCTATTGTTTGGGCGGGACAGAATTTATCAGGCGGTCAATGTGCTGGTGCTGCTTTACAGCACTGCATCGGCGGTTACAGCGCATATTTTTCTGGAAAAAACAGCATCGGGCAGACGCTTTCAGAATGTAGCGCTCGCCCTTTGCTACGCATGCTGCGGGTACATGGCGTATAACTATCAGATCATCAAGTGGATGATTTTTCCGGTGATTTTTCCGCTGTTTTGTCTGGCGCTTTTGCGTTTGCTGCGGGAGAAAAAGGGCGGCTGGTACACTGTTTTGCTCGCATGGCAGCTGATGTTGTCCATTCAGCTCGGGTTTATGACGCTTCTGTTTTCACTTTTTGCCGGGGCGATCTGGCTCTATACCTGTGAGAGAAAAGAAAACCGCACCAAAAAAATGGGGTGCATGGGAATTGATACGCTGATCGGAATTTGTATTTCGGCGGCGGTTCTGCTCCCGTCTGCGATTCTGCTTTTGCAGTCTGCGCGTTCCGGAGAAAATCTGTCCTATTTCGGCGTGATGGAACGGCATGGTTTGGATGATTTGTTTGAGCGGCTGTTCCAGATTGCAAATCCGGTACTGATCGGGCTTCTGTTTGCTTCGGGATGTTTCCGGAAACGCAAAAGGCGCAGCGCTGCGGAACAGGAAACGCACAGCGCTGCAGAACGGTTCTGGCTGTATCTGACGGGATTTTTGTGGCTGACGGTATTGCTGGAACCGGCTAACCTCCTGTGGCATATGGGGTCCTATGTGTGCTTCCCGGTGCGCTATGGGTACATGGCGGTGCTGAGCATGGCGGCACTTGTGGCGGTGAGAAAGGAGCGCGATGCGGATGATTTTCGTACAGAAAATGTCTGCAAACATCCGGCAGGGCTCCGGCTGCGCTGTGTGCTCCTGCTGGTTGCTTCGGCTGTATCCGCATTGGGTGCTGTATGCCTGACACTCATTTGGGAAAAGCGTCTGGTGCAGGCGTTTTCCTCGCTGGCGATCAGCAAGGTGTGTCCGAAAGAAACCGCCGTGACAGCGGTTGTATTGCTGCTTGTTGGAGTATCGGCGTGGTGCGGACAAAAGGTGCTGCATGCAAAGACCTCCGGGAAAAAAACAGGAGAGGCAGGGTTCCCGGGAATGGCGGTGCTTGGAGCACTTGTTGGCGGCTTTTGTGTGTATACAATGATTTTACTGCCACCAGATTATGCGGTTCGACAGGAAAATGAAGCGGCGTACCGACAGATGACAGAAATTGCAAAGCAGGCGGAGAGTAAAAACGCTGCATCCGCAGAGCCTTCGTGGCTGCTTGCGCGCGAGGCTGATCGGGACGATCTTCCGATCAACGCTGCATTGGTGGACCGGAAAGGCTCGATCAGCGGATACTTTCCGACCGAAAGCAAACAGACAAAGGCGGTTTTGGAAAGTCTCGGTTATCTTGCACCCTGGGTTTCGGTGCGGGCCGTCGGCGGAACGGAAATTTCCGATACAATGCTGCGCAATGCGTTTGTATTCTCAAAGGAAGCTTTGGGGCAGTCGGGCAGCGGCAGCGTACTTTCCAATCAGCGTGCCTGGGCAGAGCTTCTGTCTGCAGAGGATGTTGAAACGAAACATCGACAGACTTCTGAAGAAGAGCAGAGCGTGGATGTGACGACCGGTTCGAAAGAGTATACGAATATCATGGAAGTTTTCCCGGCTCAGGAGCTTGTTGTGGAGGATGGAACGCTTTGTATTTCTGTGACGGACAAGCAGCTTTTGTATCTGGATGCAGGAAGAAGCGCGGATGAAATTTTTGTTTCAGTCAACGGTGAGCCGATTGAAATTCCGGAGAAAAACCAGATGGCGAGTGCACATCGGCTGATTTGGTTGGGAACTTTTGAAGCGCAGGAGGTGATGATTTCTGTTACCGACCGGATGGGGACGCTGGTCGCAGCACAGGAGATGGAGCTTGGTGCGCTGCATGAGAATGCATGGCAGGCGGTATTGCAGTCAGAAACCGCCAGAATCCTGCAGCCGTCAGAATGTTCCATTTCAGAGCGCAATGCACAAATTCATGTGAGTGTGTCTGCGGCAGAGGGAGAAACGTTGTTTGTTCCGTTCGTTGCGATAGACGGATGGAAGTGTATACAAAACGGGAAAGCTGTGGATATCGAGCCGATACTTGGCGGATTTTTGGGGATAACATTGACAGAGGGCGAAAATAAAATTGTATTTTCGTTTGAGGAACCGGGACTGAAAGCTGGGGTTGGCATCAGCATTTTGGGGTTTGCATTCCTGTTGATTTTGTTTTTTGCGAGGCGGAAAGCTGAGGCGGGATGGAAAATTGCAGCAGAGCAGAAGGGGAAGGCTGAAAAATGCTTCGGTATGCTGTATCGGCTGCTGTTGGGAGTCTTTTTTGCAGGAATCTATGTGGTTCCCACGATTGGAATGGTCGTTTCTCTGACTGGAAAAATCGTGATGAAATTTTTCGGATAGTAGATAGAAATCGGACTGGAAAGGTTCTGGGATGGCATGAAAGAGAAAAAAACGGGAAAAGACAGCGGAAGGTTGCTGCACGCGGATCGCAGACTGGAAGATGGAAAATCTGCAGGCAACAAATCGTTGGGCAGGCGGCATGCCAATGGCAGGCACGCAGTCCGTGTGTCAAAATTCCTTCAGGTTGCAGTGCTTGCTGCAGGAGTGCTCGGAATGTCAGCTGCTTCTCAAAGCATGACAGAAATTTCTGAGAAAGAGCAGCCGTTATGGCAGGTATGGAGTGCGGAAGAATGTGACGCCGGATTGACGGTAGAAACCGTTGGGGAAAATCTGATTTTACAGAAAAAAGCGAAGCTGACAGCGGACAGCGAGGAAGGCAAGGACTTTCGGGCGATGTATGCGGGGGACGGAAATCATACGGACGAAACCCTGCGCTGGTCGTCGGAAAACGATTGGGAAAACAACGATCACTGGCTGATGGCGGATTTTGGAGAACCGGTCAGCATCGGTGCAGTTCGGATATACTGGGAACGGACAAATGCGAAAAGCTATGCGCTGGAATATTCCCAGGATAAAGAGAACTGGCAGCAGGCGTCTGTTTTTGAAGAGGCGCCGGAGCAAAAAGAGCAGCAGATTGTGTTGAATGAGCCTGTAGAGGCGCGGTATTTTCGTCTGCATGTGACGGACGTTTTGAAAGAGGAAAGCGATTTAAGCCTGTATTATCAGAACGTCTCGGTACAGGAGCTGGAAGTGTACGGACAGTTGGAGGATTGTTTTGTGGTTGAAACACCTGTGATTGAAGCAGGGAGCCGCAGAATGCTGGAGCTCCCAACGGTGCCGGAGCCGTACAGCATTTCCTTTGGCGGGGCGGATTATGATGTGCTGGTAAATATGGACGGAAAAATCACGGACACAATCGCGGATACGCAGGTTGAGCTTGGATTTATTCTGGAAAAAGACGGAGAAATGCAGGAACTGCCGGGAATACAGACAAAGATTCCGGCATCGGAGAGGGTGGAAGTGGACAGAGAACGGGAGGAAGTACCGGAAGCCCTCTCGGCAGGGACCCTTCCAAAGGGCTTCACTGCGATGGAATGGAAGCCCGGGGGCGCGTCCACTGGAGCGGCCCACTCTGACTGGACAACCCGTTTCATCCGGGTCGTGTACCGGGACGAGGAGCTGGAGCGGACGGCACAGCTTTTTGCAACGGAGCTTTCCGGACAGTTGCTGCAGGACGTATCGGTTGAGAAGCTGGCGGATACAGAAAAACCAACGGAAGGAGATATTGTCCTGAACTTCCGGAAGGCTGTCGGGGACGGGAAAGAATGGACACAGACGCTTGGGGACGAGGGGTATGAACTGAATTTGGAAGCAGAGAGTCCGGGCGTGATTTCGATTTCGGCGCGCACGAAGCGCGGGGTGCGCTGGGGGTGTGTGGCGCTTGGACAGCTTTGGGAGAAATCAGAAGGACAGCTTCCGGCCGGCGTGCTGCGGGACTATCCGGCGTGGTCGGTCCGGGGCTTTGGAATCGACGTAGGGCGCAGACCGGTTTCCCTCGAACTTCTGTACCGCATTGCAGAAGAGCTTTCAAAGCATCAGATGAACACGCTGCAGATTCATTTGAACGACAATCAGATCATTTCCCAGAGCGATTACGATGGGACAAAAGAGGGCGCGCGACAGTTGTATGCGGGGTTTCGGCTGGAATCGGATGTGAGAAATAAAGCGGGACAGTCGATTACGTCGCAGGATCTGTATTATTCCAAAGAAGAATTTGCACAGTTTATCGAGGACGCCGCGGTGATGGGCGTTGAGGTCGTGCCGGAAATCGACACGCCCGCCCACAGTCTGGCACTTACAAAAGTATTTCCGAAGCTTGGGCTTTCCGGTGATCCGGAGAGTGTCGATCAGCTGGATTTGTCCAACCCGGCAGCGCAGAAGCTGGCAGAGACGATCTGGTCGGAATACCTGATAGAGTCGGATGCTTTTTCCGGAACGGGGACGGTGCATATCGGCATGGACGAGTATTTTGGGAATCAGAAAGCCTTTGTGGATTATATGAAAGCGCTTTCGGACTATGTGGCGGAGGCAGCGCCGGAAAAGACGATCCGCATGTGGGGCAGCCTGTCGAAGACTGGACAGGATTATTCGGGGCTTTCCAGGAAAATTCAGCTGCAGGTATGGGATACGGACTGGACAGATCCGCAGGAAATGTATGATGCCGGATTTTCCATCATCAATTCGCTGAGCAGCAGTCTGTACCTGATTCCGGGCGGCGGCTATGACCGTCTGGATCTGGATTTTCTGGAAAAAAAGTGGCAGCCGAACGTTTTCGAAACGCAGGAGCAAACCTGGGAGCTTCCGCGGTGGTCGAGCCGGACGCTGGGAGCCTGCTACATGCTGTGGAACGATTATGCATCGCAGGATGGAAATGAAATTACGGAGGACGGGCTGTTTGAGCGGTTCGCAGAGCCGCTGGACATCCTGGCACGGAAGTTGTGGAAATAAAGAAAAGGAGAGAAAGAAAATGGAAATCACGTCAGCTGTTGTATACAAACCGCAGCTTCAGACTGCTCTGGAAAAAAAGACTGTGGACGTATTTTGCAAAAATTTAAAAAAACGAAGCGGTGTTTCTTTACTGCAGTCTAAAACGTCTGGAAAAATCAGCATAGAGTTTTATAAAGAGGACAGCTGCAGCGAGGAGATCAAAGCGCTGTTTGACGGCATCACTGTGCCGGGCAAAGAGGGCTTCCGGATCCGGGTCATCGACAACCCGGACGGCAGCGGGCGCATCGTTGTGCTCGGAAAAGACGAGCGCGGCGAGTTTTACGGGATGGCGCGGCTTTTGAGAAAAGCAATTGTAAAAAAAGGCAGCATTGAAATTCCGGACGAGCTGGACAGCCTGAGCATGACGCCGCAGTATCCGCTGCGGGGACATCAGCTGGGCTATCGGGACAAAAACAATACCTACGGCGCATGGTCAAAAAAGGAATTCGAGGCGTATATCGAGGATCTGGCGCTGTTCGGAGCAAACGCCATCGAGCTGCTTCCGCCGAAGACGGACGACCGTTTGTATTCCGCACTTTTCCCGGAAGATCCGATGGAGCTGATGTGCGAGGTTTCCAAAATCATTCATTCCTATGGCATGGACGTCTGGTTGTGGTATCCGAATGTCGGACGCGATTATCATGATTTTGGGTGCATCGACCGGGAGATGGAAGAACGCCGGAAGGTCTTTTCTGCAATTCCTTATCTGGATGCAATGCTGGTTCCGCTGGGGGATCCCGGTTCCCTCTGGCCGACGGATGCGATGCGTCTGACAGAGCATTTTGTGGAAATTCTGCACGAATATCATCCGGAAGCGGGCGTGTGGGTTGCACCGCAGCATTTTCAGCCGGAGCCTGGCTGGTACGATACTTTTTATGAAGAAATCGCAAAGGAGCCGGACTGGATTACCGGCGTGTGCTTTGCACCCTGGGAGCAGGACAGCATCGAAGAGCTGTATGAGAAGCTTCCCGAAAAATATCGTGAAAACATTCGGAACTATCCGGATATTTCCCACAATTCGAACTGTCAGTTCCCGGTGGAAAACTGGGATATGGCGTTTGCACTGACGAGCGGACGGGAGGGCTACAATGCGCGTCCGGAAAAAATGAAAGCGATTCACAATATGTTGGAGCCGTATACCATCGGTTCGATCACCTATTCCGAGGGTATCCATGACGACGTCAACAAGATCCTCTGGGCGGATCAGGATTTTGACAGCTCGGTGGCGGCAGAGGAAACGATGGCGGATTATGCAAACCTGTTTATCGATTCGGAAACCTCTGAGCGGGTTGCGGAATTTTTGATGGACGTGGAGCATAACTGGGATGGCCCGGTTCTGGAAAACGACGGAATCGATGCACTGTATGAATCCTTTACAGCATTCGATAAAACTGTATCGAAACAGGTGAAAAACAATTACCGCTATCAGATGTTAAAGCTGCGGATTCTGACGGATTACTGGACGAAACAGAAATATGCGAAGGATCAGGAGCTGGAGCAGCAGGCGCGTGCGGTGCTCGACCTGGCGGATATTACCGGAAGCGAAGCAGTTATCCGGGAGGCGCGGACGATCCTGAATCTTTCCAGGGACGTTCCGGCAGCGGAGGATGTGCTGTTTGAAATGCTGAAGCTGGCAGACAGCCTGCGGAATTTGTGCGGTATTCAGCTGACCGAAAACCATCACGGCGGGCAGTGCTGGATTCGCGGCGCGTACCTGCAGACGAGAAGTATGCCGTTAAACGATTATCAGTATTTGATGCAGAGCTTTAAGCGGATTGAAAAGATGCAGAACGAAAAGAACAGATGTGCAGCGCTGCATCAGCTGAACCTGCGTCAGGATCCCGGCGACGGAAATCAGTTTTGCGCGCTCGGCACTTACGAAGGCTTTTCACATGTTTCCGTATGGCACAGCTGGGAGGAAGATCCCGGATATTTAAAAACTCCATTCATCGATCACAGCGTGTATACAATGGTCGGCCTGCTGCATGAGATCGACGGCTGGTACCACGAGTTCCCGATGCCGCTGACCTGGGCGCTGAATGTGACGGTGCTGTATGGAACGCCGCTGGAAATGACGTTTACCGGACTTGATCCGGAAGCTTCTTATGGGATGAAGGTATTTTATCCGAATTCGTTTTTCCGGGCATTTGTGGGACAGACCGCGCTGAAGGATGAAACGCTGGTCAATATCCGTGCCGGAAAAGTCCTGCTGGCAGATCGGATTGCGCAGAATCCGAACGGAAAATCTGTCCGCCGGGAGATCGAGGCTGGAAGAGAGCCGTTCTGGGAATACGACCTGCCGAAGGAATCCTATCAGGACGGCACGCTGAAAGTCCGTTGGGAGGTTTACGATACCTTAAAGGCGCTGGCAGTCAGCGAAGTATGGATTATGAAAAAAGAATAAACAATAGAATGCAAAAAAACCGGTCTTTTATGACCGGTTTTTTTATCGTACAGAGTTCAGAAAAGGGCAGCTTTTTGTCTTGCTTCACGGCGGCGTTTGTATTCTGCCTTGTCGAGGGGTACAATCATGCCGCAGCTTTCGCACAGGATGCCGCGTTGTTTTTCAAGACTGACGATGGGGATAAAGAAAAGTGTTACCTGATCGAGCTGGCGGCAAAGGGTTTGGGGAGCATCATGTCCGCAGTTTTTACAGATCGCATGTCCCCATGCGCCTTCCCGCTTGAATAAGGTTCTGGTTCCGTAAGTGATCACCATTGCATACCTCCGTTTACAGACTGTTTCAGCATATCCAGTGCAGTGTTAAAGCTTTTAGATGTATTCGGGCAGGCTGCAACAAGGATCCGCTGTCCATTCTTGAGCTCCAGAGCAATGTAATTGGATGTTGTAGGCTGGCCGTTCACCATGTTGCATTTAAAAACATTATAAAACTGATCGAGGGGGTATACAGAAAAACCATACTGCAAATTGGAAAAGTCAAGGAGATAATGGGGAGAGACAGCGAGACCTAATCTGTCATAAAAAGCAGCGTCAGTTGACTGGAAATCCTGACAGAGTGGTTCGAACTCACCGTCTTGCATAAGCTCCTGAATACGGGTCTGAATGTGATTGCTGTTTTTCCTGAAGGAGATCAGGACGATCACACTGAGGATGAAAAAGACTGCAGAAAATATAAAGAGCACAAGGCTGCTGCCCATCAAAGGTGCGGTGGTATCGAGATAATGATCACCCAAGGTTTGCTCATAGTCGGAAAGGGAGAGCTCAAAGCCGTTGTTATTAAAGTAGTCTACAAGGTATCCGGCAAGCTTTTTGGGGATCTTCTTGCTTTGACCGACAGCAGTCTGAGGAACCATTGCTTTCAGATCGGCATCGGAAATGGTTTCATTGTAAACAGGAAAGGGACAGGAGCTCTCGGTGCTGATGATAGACCAGTAACCTTTGTCGTTTTCGGCAACATAATATTTCTTTACAGTCCTTCCGTCAGAGGTTTGCTCTGCGAAGGGTCCCATAACATAGACGATATTGAGGGAAGCATAGCCGCCGGAGGTCGGGTCAAAGGGCTGATCCTTGTGGGGGATCAAAAAAATGCCGAACAGCAGAAAGAAGGCAGCAGCAATCAGCAAAACCGCCGGGACAGTCCGGTTTGTTTTTCCCATTTTAAGCAAGTTCTTTTTAAAATCTTCCATTAACGATAACTCTCCTCCCAGAGCTGAAATCGTGTGGGATTTCAGATTGATCTGTGTCATAGGAACAGCATAACAAGTTCATAACGGAAGATAAAGCAAGAAATTTAAGCTGTGATATCAGTTTTTTTAGATAAACAGCTCGATCAGGAAAACCAGTGCGCAGCAGATCACGGATACCGGAAATAATCCGGCGCCGAGCCATGCGGCGATGATTCCGGCGATCAGGGCAACTGCACCGGAAATCGGCGACTGCGTTGCGTGCAGGATGGCTGGAAAGGTCATCACAGCGAGCGTAACATAAGGCACATAATAAAGAAACGACTGGATAAATGTGTTGCGGATCGGTTTGCGGATCAGCGTCAGCGGAAGGACGCGGATTGTATAGGAAACCAGCGCCATGACGGCGATATAAAGCACATTACGACTCATGTTCGGATTCCTCCTCCTGTGTATTTTTGACCGGGAATAAAATTGCTGCAGCGGCGGAAATCAGCACGGTAAGCAAAATCGTGCGGGTTCCGTCGGACAATGCAGAGATTCCGGGCACATAACTGCCGAAAAAGCTCAATGCAAAGCTGATGACGATCAGGACAGCAACGACTTTATTTTTCCGGGCGGGGGGGATGATGATTGCGAGGAACATGCCGTAAAGGGCGACGCTGAGCGCACTGACAGCGCGCAGCGGAAGCGCGTTTCCTGCCATGATGCCGAAGGCTGTGCCGAACGCCCATGCAGGAGCGGCAAGCAAAATCGCACCATAGGTATAGAACGGATTCAGGCAGCCGGGGCGGGAAATCGTGATGCCGAACAGCTCGTCCGTTACATCATAAGCGATAATCAGTCTGTGGAAAAACGGTGTGCCGGGTGCAAAGCGCTGCGCGAGCGCACAGCTCATCAGCAGATACCGCGCATTTGCGATCAAAGTAATAAGCGCTACCTGGAAAAGCGTCGCATTGGCGGCGATTAAGGTGAACGCAGCATATTCTCCGGCGGAGGCATTGTTTAACAGACTGGCAAAAAAGCCCTGCAGCGGCGTCAGACCGGCGTTTCTTGCGGCGATGCCGAGGGAAAAGGAAACGGCAAAATAGCCCAGTGCGATGGGAACGCCGTCGCGCATGCCGTTTAAGAAAATCCTGCGGTCGAACGCCCAGGCGGGGCGGCCGGACAGCCGGGAGGTTTTGGAACTGGAAGTCATGATAATAGAAGTCCTTTCTTTGGTGCGTGTGAACTGCACACCAATGGCGTGCAGAATTTATTATAGCGCACCCTATCTTTGAAAAAAAGAGGAAAAAACTGAATTTACATAGAAAATAGAAGGTTTTTTTCTACAGGAAATGATTGACGGAAAGGAAGAAAGAGACTACTATAGAACAGATAAAAATTTATAGGAGGTTCATAATGGAGGAGAAAAGTGTGGCAATTAAAGACGCCAGAACACTTGGTGTACCGAAGATGCTGCTGTTAGGTCTGCAGCATATGTTCGCAATGTTTGGTGCGACGATTTTGGTACCGATTCTGGTCAACAACTATTTTGAAGGAGAAGGGCTTTCCATTCAGGTAACCCTGATCTGCGCGGGTCTGGGAACTCTGTTCTTCCACCTGTGCTCCAAGCTGAAGGTACCGGCTTTCCTTGGTTCGTCCTTCGCATTCCTGGGCGGTTTTGCTACGGTAGCAAATCTGAACACCGGAATTTTCGCAGACATGACCATGGGAGAAAAGCTGCCTTATGCCTGTGGCGGTATTGTTGTAGCTGGTTTGTTGTATCTGGTGCTTGCCCTGGTCATCAAGCTTGCAGGTGTACATCGCGTTATGCATTATCTGCCGCCTGTTGTAACCGGTCCGATTATCATCTGTATCGGTCTGTCCCTTGCACCGTCTGCAATCTCCAACGCATCGACCAACTGGCTGATTGCCCTGATTGCACTTGGAACCATTATCGTATTTAACATCTGGGGAAAAGGAATGTTCAAAATTATCCCGATTCTGATGGGCGTTGTGGTTTCCTATGTTGTTGCAGCTGTTTTAAATGCAATTGGCCTGACAAATCCGGACGGAAGCGCTATCCTGGATTTCTCCAACATTGCATCTGCATCCTGGGTTGGCCTGCCGCCTTTCCAGCTGTGCAAATTTAACCTGACTGCAATTTTAGTTATGGCTCCGATCGCGCTTGCTACCATGATGGAGCACATCGGCGATATGTCCGCGATTTCCGCAACAGTCGGCGAAAACTTCATCGCTGATCCCGGTCTGCACCGCACTCTGGTAGGCGACGGTCTTGCAACCGCTCTGTCCGCTCTGGTTGGCGGTCCTGCAAACACCACCTACGGTGAGAACACCGGCGTTCTGGAATTAAGCCATGTACATGATCCCCGAGTGATCCGTATTGCAGCTGTATTCGCAGTAATCTTAAGCTTTATTCCGAAGATGGCTGATGTAATCGGCTCCATGCCGTCCGCAATCATCGGCGGCGTAAGCTTCATGCTGTATGGTATGATTTCCGCAATCGGCGTCCGTAACGTAGTAGAGAACCATGTAGACCTGACCAAGTCCCGCAACCTGGTCATCGCAGCAGTAATCCTGGTATGCGGCCTGGGCTTCTCCAGTGGTCTGACCTTTACGGTATTCGGCACCTCCATCACGCTGACCGGTCTTGCACTCGCAGCGCTGGCAGGTATTATCCTGAATGCAATTCTGCCTGGCAATGACTATGAGTTCGGTAAGGATTTAAAGGGCGATATCAACAGAGGCGTTACCCTGAAACCCAATCCGGAAGAAATTAAGTAAAAATCGAAGGCGCGCCTCCGTTATAAGAGGTGCAAAGGAACAGCCCCGGCAGTTTTCAAACAATAGAATGCACGCTCTGCGAGCATTCTATTGTCATGAATAAAAACTGTCGGGGCTGTTTTTTGTTTCATGGGAAAATGCGTCCTATGAAATAAAAACGCTCCGCGAGAATGTGCCAAGGCACATTCTTTTTTACATCAGCTTACGGAATAATGCGGTCAGATCTTCGATGCTTGCATCCTTCGGGTTGCCGGGTGCGCATGCATCTGCATGGGCAGATTCTGCCAGGAACGGAAGATCCTCTTCCTTGATGGCTTCGAGCTTGGACGGAATGCCGACATCCTCGGAAAGCTTGCGGACAGCATCGACCGCAGCTTTACGGTAAGCAGCCTGATCCATCTGATCAACGCCTTCTACGCCCATTGCGCGTGCGATTTCACGGTATTTTTCACCGGTGCAGTCTGCGTTGTATTCCATAACGATCGGAAGCATCATTGCGCATGCAACGCCGTGAGGGGTGTCATAAACAGCGCCCAGGGTGTGTGCCATGGAATGAGCGATGCCGAGACCGACATTGGAGAAGCCCATGCCTGCGATATACTGACCAAGAGCCATGCCTTCACGGCCTTCTTTGGTGTTAGCGACGGCGTTACGCAGGGATTTGGAAATGATTTCGATTGCCTTTAAGTGGAACATATCGGTCATTTCCCATGCAGCCTTGGTGGTGTAGCCTTCGATTGCGTGGGTCAGAGCATCCATACCGGTAGAAGCGGTCAGGCCCTTTGGCATGGAGGACATCATATCGGGATCAACGACTGCGATGATCGGCATGTCGTGGGGGTCAACGCATACGAATTTGCGCTTGCGCTCTACGTCGGTGATAACGTAGTTGATGGTAACCTCTGCAGCGGTGCCGGCAGTGGTAGGAACAGCGATAATCGGAACGCAGGGCTTTTTGGTGGGAGCAACGCCTTCGAGGCTGCGGACGTCTTCAAATTCCGGGTTGGCGATGATGATGCCGATGGCCTTGGAGGTATCCATAGAGGAACCGCCGCCGATTGCGATGATGTAGTCAGCGCCGGAAGCCTTGAACGCTGCAACGCCGTTCTTTACGTTTTCGATGGTCGGGTTTGCTTTGATATCGGAGTAGATTTCATAAGCAAGACCTTCGCGATCTAAAATATCTGTTACCTTTGCGGTTACGCCGAACTTGATCAGATCCGGATCGGAACATACAAATGCTTTCCGGAAAGCATGAGCCTTTGCTTCGTTTGCGATTTCTTCGATTGCGCCAGCTCCGTGATAGGAGGTCTGGTTGAGCATAATTCTGTTTGCCATTGGAAAAACCCCTTTCTTTCGATCGATTTTTGATAATTTCATTGTAATACAAAAAAGGAAAGAAAAAAAGGAAATTTTTATAAAATCGACATTATTCTAATGGGAAAAAGGAAGAAATGTTATTAAAATTTACCAGAATTTGCTTTTTTTTCAAAACTTTTTTAGCTTTGTTGACAATCTACGGTTCTGCAGATGGAAATTCCTTTTTGCAGTTTTTAGAAGCTGCGTCGTCCGGCGCTTGGGGGGTGCAGCAAAAGCGTCTGGAATATTCCAGGTTTGCCTGAATCAGGTTGTATTCCAGTAAAAGACGGAGCGTGCAGGAGAGACATTCGGGAGATTTGGCGTGCGCTTCGCACACGTCCTTGAAAGAGTGGGACAGATTCAGAATATCCAGAGAAGAGACTGCCATGCAGATCACCTGAAACGCTCCGTTTCTATATAGTATGGCGCGCGTGCCGCCGGGGTGCGCAAACCGCTGCGGTGGAGACCTCTTCTTTCCGGATAAAAACAGCGATGACCAGACTTTCCTGCTTGCATCCTGCCCTACAGATGATAAACTGGGAGTAAGAATCGAAAGGGACAGGAGGCACACAGCATGAACCTAAATCCGCTTGCGGCAGAAGAACAGTTTTTAAACCCATTGGATCGCGTCAACGGATTCGATATCCGTCCGGGGCTATATGAAATCAACGGAGCGACTTCCTTCGGAAGCTGCGTCAATTTTACAATTCATTCTCAGAATGCGGTTTCCTGTGAGCTGCTGCTGTTTCACAGAGGGAAAAAAGAGCCTTACGGGACGATTCCTTTTCCGGAAAATTACAGGATCGGGCGGGTATATTCGATGATCGTGTTCGGTCTGGATATTTACGATTTTGAGTACGCCTATCGGATGGACGGGCCGAACGTCCCGGAAAAAGGGCTGATTTATGATAAAACAAAAGTGCTTTTGGATCCGTATGCGCGGGCGGTGACGCAGCAGAGCATCTGGGGAAAAGAGCCCGACCGGGAGAAGGGTTATCATGGGCGGGTGGTGTTCAACGATTTCGACTGGGGTGACGCCGGAGAGCCGAAAAAGCCGATGCAGGAGCTGATTATTTATGAGATGCATGTGCGCGGTTTTACAAAGCATGCCTCCTCGGGCGTGCAGTTTCCGGGAACGTTTGAGGGTATCCGGGAAAAAATTCCCTACCTGAAGGCGCTTGGCATCACTGCGGTTGAGCTGATGCCGGTGTTTGAATTTGACGAGACGATGGGAAAACGTGAAATCGGCGGCAGGACGCTTCTGGATTACTGGGGCTACAACACGGTTGGATTTTTTGCACCGAACACAGGATACACGGCGCGTCAGGAGTATAACCGGGAAGGGACGGAGTTTAAAAATCTCATCCGGGAGCTTCACCAGAACGGAATCGAAGTCATTTTAGACGTGGTGTTCAATCATACCGCGGAGGGAAACGAGCAGGGACCGTTTTTTGAATTTAAGGGAATCGACAACCGGATTTATTATATGCTGACGCCGGAGGGAAACTATTATAATTTCAGCGGATGCGGAAATACGTTAAATTGCAATCATCCAGTCGTACAGCAGATGATTCTGGAATGCCTGCGGCATTGGGTAATTCATTATCGGGTGGACGGTTTTCGCTTTGACCTTGCGAGCATTTTGGGACGAAACGAGGACGGGACGCCGCTGTTACAGCCGCCTCTGCTTCGGAATCTGGCGGAAGATCCGGTGCTGAAGGATGTCAACCTGATTGCGGAGGCATGGGATGCGGGCGGTTTGTATCAGGTCGGAAATTTCCCGGCGTGGAACCGGTGGGCGGAGTGGAACGGCAAATACCGGGACGAGCTGCGCAGCTTTTTAAAAGGAGAGTACTGGTTCGCTGCACAGGCAGCAAAGCGGATTACCGGCTCTCCGGATCTGTACGGCGGGCAGTATCGGGGCTACAATTCGTCAATCAATTTTCTGACCTGTCACGACGGCTTTACGCTGTACGACCTGTATTCTTATAATGAAAAACATAACGAGGAAAACGGCTGGAATAATACTGATGGTGCAGATGATAACCGGAGCTGGAACTGTGGGTACGAGGGAAAATCCGACAACCCCGGAATAGAAGCGCTTCGGAAAAAAATGATCAAAAATGCCTGTGCGGTGTTGCTGTGCAGCCGAGGAACGCCGATGTTTCTGGCGGGAGACGAATTTTGCAATACGCAGTTTGGCAACAACAACGCCTACTGCCAGGACAATGAAATTTCCTGGCTGGACTGGTCGCTGTTGGAAAAAAATAGAGAAATTTACGAATTTTTCCGGTATATGATTGCATTCCGCAAAAAACACTCTGCAATCCGCGGAGAATGCAGTCCGTCCGGACTTGGGTTCCCGACGGTCAGCGTCCATACGAATCAGCCCTGGGACAATAATGTGACCCAGGAAAGTAAATTCCTGGGCGTGATGTTTGCGGGGGCGGTTCCGGCCGGAAGCAGTCAGAAAACAGGACGAAATCAGGGAAACGCGTGGAGTCAGGAAGCAGAGAGACGCCGGGAATCTGTGTGGAGCTTGGAAATGGAGCGAACCCGGGAATTGGAAACGGAAGATCTCGTGTACCTGGCGGTCAATGTTTTCTGGGAGGATCAGCAGTTTTTTCTGCCGAAGCTTCCAAACGGCTTTGTATGGAGGCTTGCGGTCAATACGGACCAGCCGGAAATGCCCGAAAAGGAGTCACAGATGACTGCCATTGACAGTGAATTTATCCTGAAACCGCGCAGCGTCGCCGTTTTTGTGGGAGGCCCATCCTTTTAACAAAATGCCGCGAAATGGAAAGAAAAGCTGATGATGTCTCCACATTATAAGCCAAACATTTCGCGGCAGATTTTTTTCCCGGTCTCTGTGCGGAAAATGTTGTCATAGGTCGCCCGGATATGGGCTGTGTCCGTGTTTCCTTCAAAGAGGTTGACCAGAAAATCCGCCTCCACCAGAATCTGATAATCGAGACCGTCGATGCCGGTATAAGTATGATGATGACCGACTAAAAAGCCGACGCGCTCTATCACATCTTTTTCAAATCCCAGCTCGGAGAGCATCTGCTCTGCCAGGGCAGGACCTTCTTTTTCCTGCAATTTTCCGTTTCCGTCTCCGTATTTTTCCAGACACAGCCGGATGCCGATATCGTGCACGATGGCGGCAGCTTCCGTAATGAACAGTGTTTTTTCATCGAGATGCTCGGAAACAGCGATCGTCTTTGCAAAGCTGTGCACCTTCAGAAAATGCTGAATACGTTCCGGGCTGCCGTGATCGTAGGAAATCATTTTTAAAATAAGCGGTTCTAAAGTCATACGAAGCTCCCTTCTTTGTGAGATACATAAGTCAGTTAAAAACATCATAGCGCGGTTTTCCTGATAATTCAAGCGCAGGAAAACGGTTGACAGTTCTCTGCAGATAAACTAGGATGAAAAAAGATGTAGGTACATCCATTTTGAATAACTATTGTGCAGGAAAGTCCCTGCAACTTAAATTCAGGAGGACGCTTGCGATGGATAAAACCGAACGGAAAATGACGAAAATTGCGCGGGAGTTAAATAAGCTGACGGTACAGACGATGAAGGAGGAAGGAATCGGGACGGCGGAGTTCGATTTTATCCATCTGGTGCGGCACCATCCCGGCATCACACAGGCGCAGCTGCGGGAAGAATTAAAAATCGATAAGGGAGCTGCGGCGCGCCGGGCGGCAAGCCTGGAAGCGAAGGGCTACCTGATTCGCCGGGACAATCCGGAGGACAAAAGAAGTCAGCTTTTGTATGCGACAAAAAAGGCGGAAGGGCTGAAAAACTCCAAGGTCAGCATTGAATCGATGTTTTATGAGTGGCTGATGGAGGAACTGGACGAATCAGAAACCGAGCACTTTTGCGAAATGCTGGATCGACTGTATCTGAGATCGAAAAAAGAAAGCCGGTCTGGATTTTTGCAGGTAAAGGAACGGATGGACAGAGGAGAAAAGGATGGCTGAAGGGACGACGATGTGCGACAGGAAAGAATCGGGAATCCGGACTGCCTGGGAAAAACCGGATCAGATCGGAAGCTACTTTGTGACGGAGTGGAAGCCGCTGCTTGCGGTGACGGTTTCCGGTCTGATTTATAATATCGGACTGCTCGCGGGACCGTGGTTTGAAGGACGGCTTGCACAGTGCCTGCTGGATGTGTTTACAGGGAAAAAATTTTTTACCGATATGCTGCTTTTGGTGTGCGCGTATGTGGCAGTGATCGGATTCGTGCAGGGCGCGCGCTACATCAAGCGGTTTTATGTGCGCCGGTTTGCGAACGATATCAACCGGAGCATGAAGCAGGTGCTTTACGGGAATCTGGTACATAAAAGTGTAGGTGAGCTGGAAAAAGAGGGGGCCGGAAGCCTTCTGACAAAAGCGGTGTCTGACGTGGATGCGTGCGTAGAGGGAATCCGGAAGTTCACGACGGAGATTTTTGATACCGGTATTGCGCTGCTTGCCTATGCTGCGATGCTGTTGTGGTACGACTGGCGGCTTGCACTGCTGTGTCTGTTGTTCCCGCCGTTTTCCTATTTGATGGCGGAAAAGATGAAAACCGTGGTAGAGCGCAGCAATGCCGCATATAAGGAGAGCGCCGGACGCTTGAATACAGCGACGCTGGACCGCGCGGGCAACGCGGTGACTTATCGGATTTACGGCTGTGAAAAACAGCGCAGCGGCATGTATGAAAAACAGCTAGACGATTACGAAAAAACAGCAGTCCGTGCAGGAATGCAGGTCGTAGCGATGCCTCCGCTGTATCAGGTGATTTCCATGGGAAGCACCGTGCTGATTTTGTATTTCGGTTCGAAAAATGTGTTAAACAGCGGATGGACGGTTTGGAACATCGCAGCGTTTACGACATTTTTATCCTGCTATGGAAAGCTTGCGGTCAAGTCCTCGAAGGCGGCGAAGCTGTTTAACTCCGTACAGAAAGCGAACGTTTCGTGGAAAAGAATCCGTCCGCTGCTGACAGAGCCTCCGGAAGAAACAGAAGAAAAAACAGCCGGGGCGGTCAGCCTGAAGCTGGATCAGGCGGGCGGCGCATATCCGGGCGGAAAGCAGATTTTTGACGGATTGACGATAAGTGCAAAGCCTGGACAGATCATCGGGATCACGGGTCCTGTTGCGTGCGGTAAATCGACGCTTGGTAAAATTTTTCTGGGAGAAGTGCCTTATACCGGACATGTTTTGTTAAACGGGAAAGAATTATCTGAATATTCAGACAAAGAACGCAGGAGCATGGTCGGATGGCAGGGACACGATCCGGAGCTTTTGGCGGACAGTGTCCGAAACAATGTCGCGCTCGGAGAGGAGCAGATCGACGTCGGCAGGGAGCTTTCGCGCGTCTGCCTGGACCGGGAAGTGTCCGAAATGGAAAACGGCATCGATACACTGGTCGGCAGCCGCGGCGTGCGGCTTTCCGGCGGGCAGCAGGCGAGAACGGCGCTTGCACGGACGCTGTCCCATGCAAAGCCGCTGATCGTTCTGGATGACCCGTTTGCGGCGCTGGATCGGAATACGGAGGAGGAGATTTTCCGGGAATTAAAAGCGATGTCAAAGGATCGGATTATCCTGCTGATTTCGCACCGCCTGTATTTGTTTGATCAGACGGATCAGGTCATCTGGATGGAAAACGGACAGACGCAGACAGGAACGCACGAAAAAATGCTGCAGATCGTTCCGGAATATGCAAATTTGTGCAAGGTATGGAAGGAGGGAGCAGACCATGCGTGAGCGTTTGAAAAAAACGATGCCGTCAAAGGCGCATCATGAAATTCTCACTGCGGTGGGATCGATCTGCACACAGAATCTTCTGCTTCCGATTGCATTGGTCATCACCGTAGTCGGCGCAGTCGTCACTGCACTTGTGCCGCCGCTGATTCTGGAAAAAATCGTGGACGGGCTGACTGCGGGAAATCCGATGGCGATTGCACAGGCATTTTCCTATTTCGGCGTGGTAGCACTGGCGGGATTGCTGGAATCTATGCGGGAAAGCCTTTTGATCGTATTCGGACAGAAGCTGACTCACGGTCTGCGCAGTCAGATGTGCGAAAAGCTGTCGCAGCTGTCCGCAGATACGTTGAGTAAAATGGACGCAGGAACGATCGCATCCCGGTTCGTCGGAGATGTTGATACGCTGGAAACGCTGTTTACCTCCGGTATCATCAGCATGTTTGCAGACGCTTGCACGATGATCGGTATTTACGCAGTGCTCTGGCAGAAAAACCGCGGACTCGCGATTACTTTGCTGGCGATTCTGCCGCTGATCGCACTGTTTACAAGACATGTTCAGAAAAAAATGCTGGCTGCGCAGATGGACAGCAGAAAGGCTGCCGCGCGGACGTCGGGTCTTGTGCCGGAGACGATTCATTGCATTCGGATGATCCATGTTTTTGGAAAAGAAGGCTTTATGCGCAAACGTTATGACCGTACGCTGCAGGAGGGATATGCTGCGATGGAGCGTACAAATTTTTACGATGCACTGTATTCTCCGGTTATTTTGATTACAGATGCGCTGGTGACGGGCGTTGTCATGCTGCTGTCGGCTTCGTCCGGCCCGGAAGTCAGAATGTTTTTCGGCATGTCAGTCGGTACGGCGGTTGCGGTAATTTCCTATATTTCGAGAATCTTTTCCCCAATCGAAAGCATTGGCATGGAAATCCAGACGATCCAGGAGGCGCTGGCAGGTGCGAAGCGTGTCGGAGAATTTCTGGAGCTGCCGACGCGGCTGGAAACCTCCGGGGAGGCGGGAGAAAAAGTGATGACGGAGCTTGGCAGAGCCGGCGCGGCCTCTGGTTCGGATTATGCTGCGGCCGCTGGTTCGGGTTGCGCTGCGGCCGCTGGTTCGGATCGCGCTGCGGTCGCTGAGCCGGCAAAATCGCCTGCGGTCGCATGCATTTCCCTGGAAGACGTCAGCTTCGGCTATGAAGAGGAAAAGATGGTTCTGAAGCATTTGAGCTTCGAGATAAAAACCGGCGAGCAGGTAACGATGACCGGGCGCACCGGCGCAGGAAAGAGCACAATTTTTAAATTGCTTTTGGGGCTGTATCGTCCGCAAAAGGGCTGTGTAAAAATATATGGACAGGACGCTTATCTGCTTCCGGACAGTATCAGACGGCGTCTGTTTGGCTGCGTGGAGCAGAGCTTTAAGCGGGTTCCCGGAACCGTTCTGGAGCAGATTACGCTTTCTGATCCGATGATTTCCAGAGAGGATGCGGTCGAAGCGGCGAAGCTGGCAGGACTGCATGAAGTGATTGCCGGAATGGAGCAGGGGTATGATACGCCCTGCACGGATGCATTGTTTTCACAGGGACAGTGGCAGCTTTTGTCCATTGCCCGGGCGGTTGCAGCGAAGCCGTCGATTCTGCTGCTGGATGAAATCACGGCGAACCTCGATGTAGGCACAGAGCAGGAGGTTTTGTATGCGCTCAGGCGCGCCGGAGAAAACCGGACGGTGGTTTCCATTTCCCACCGTTTGTATGAAAAAATGGGCGGCAGGGAGCTTGTAATCGGGTAACCAGACATCGTCGCAAAATACAATATGCCGCGCAAAGCCACAACCGGTCGCCTCTGCGCGGCATATTTCTCCTCCTTTCTGCGCACGTTTTTTGCGCATGTCGAGTTTGTGTCAAGTGAGCGCAGACACAAATCTCGCGATTGAAAAATTTTATTTTTCAATCTTTGCCCTCTATGCAGCGGAAACCTTCTTGTCTTTTGCTACAGGAATGATATACTGGGACTGAAATGATGTCGGGATCAAAAAGGTCTTTTGTCTCCTATGATACCGGATCAGGCATAAAAGCGATGACAGACAGGAGTGGCATACGATGGACATGCAGGAGAAATACAGACAGCAGTTGGATATTTCCTATTCCTATCATCTGGCGAAACGGATGGAAAAACACCGCACCAACGAAGAACTCGGCTATCGGACGGCGGGGTCGAAGGCAGAGCTTGCAACCGGGGAAATGCTGGAGCAGGAGATGCACACAATCGGTTTTCCGATTATCCATAAGGATGCGATTACAGTAGATGCGTGGGAATTTGAACGCGCGAAAATGACTTTTTTAAACGAAAAAGGCGAAGAGGAAACGATACAGCTTGGCGCGTATCAGACGAATTTTGTGACGGACGGACCGGAGTGCTATTCGGTTGTGTATGCAGGCAGAGGAACTCTGCAGGATTATGAAGGAATGGATGTGACCGGAAAGCTCGTATTAGTGGATATCAACCAGCGGGATGAGTGGTGGATCAATTATCCGGTTTATCAGGCGCATTTAAAAGGCGCGGCAGCTGTCATTGCCGCACAGACGGGCGGCTACGGAGAGGTAGACGAACGCGCACTGAACGCACAGGATATCGCGGGACCGTCGAATGCACCGGCATTTTCGATTGCCCGGCACGATGCAGATCAATTGAAAAAAATGCTGCAGGGCCGCAGTGAGGTAAAGGTGCTGTTTGACGCTTCGACAAAGGTGATCCCGGCGCAGACGACCTATAACATCGTCGGGGAGATTCCCGGAAAAACGCACCCGGAGCGCAGAATTATGCTTTCCGCACATTACGATTCCTATTTTGACGGTTTTCAGGATGATAACACCGCGATTTCGATGATGCTTTCGATGGGAAAAACGCTGCTGGAAATTGGATATCAGCCCGAAAATACGCTGATGTTCTGCTGCATGGCGTCCGAGGAATGGGGCGTGGCGGACTCGCAGTTCGACTGGTCGACGGGCGCGTATGAACAGGTATTTACGGTGCATCCGGAGTGGCGGGGAAGCGTGATTGCCGACCTGAATTTTGAGCTCCCTGCGCTGGCACACGGGACGCGGGCGAGGATTCGGAGCACGTTCGAATACGTTTCTTTTCTGGAAGAATTTCTGGAAGAGCTGCCGAGCCTGACCGGAGCATATCCGGAGGAAACGAGGATTACCGCGCCGATTGAAACCTGGTCGGACGATTTTTCCATTGCGATTGCCGGAATCCCGTCGATGGTAAATGATTTTACGGGCGGAAGCTTTATGGAAACGAACTATCATTCACAGTTCGACAACGACGGCTTTTACGATGAGGATGTTTATCGGATGCACCATGAGCTGTTTGGACTTTTGCTGATGGCGATTGACCGTACGGTTGTTGTTCCGCTGGATTTTTCCAGAGTATTTCGAAAAGCAAGGGAGCGGCTGGACAGCGAATGGTGTGAAAAAACCGGCGCGGACGGACAGCGGCTGTTGCGGGTGTTGGAGCAGGCAACGGCGACGGCGCAACAGCTGTATGCAAAGGTAGAGAAAACGAACCGGAACGCGAGGCACGCTGGTGTGGAAAATGCATCTGGACTGTGCGTAGCGGAGACTGGCGATGTCGGAGCGGTGAACGGAGATTTCATCGCATGTGTGCAGGGAACGGACACTGCTGCAGAAGTACCTGCGGCAGACACCCGGAAGCTGGAACGAGCGCTTTTACAGGTTTTCCAGCAGGAGCAGGACGCCTATGTCCGGATCGACTGGTATGGAAACGTGTTGTTTCCGCATGGAATTTTGCAGGATCGTTTGCAGCTTCTGGAAGGTGCGGTGCGCAATCTGAAAGAGGGAAGGCTCTCGGCGGCACTGCGCAAGCTGTATGAGATCGACAGCAACCGGTACGCATTTTTGTTTGAAGAAGAGGTTTATCGACATTTTACATCATATGCATTGGATCAGAGCGCAGATCGGCTGAAATGGGGAACCGGAAGAATTATCGGGTTTGAAAACTTTTTCCCGGTTGTGACCGGACTTCTGGAAAAAGAAAAGACGGACTGCAGTGATTTTACGGAAGAAATTGCACAGCTGGAGGCTGCATATGAGCGCCAGAGCGATTTGTACCGGAAAGAAATCGATACGCTGTGCGTGCAGACGGAAAGGATGGAGCGGCTTTTGAGAGAAGCCGGAGTGGAATTTTATGGACAGTGAAAAACTGTATCGAGTACAGGAAGAGGATTTGTCGAAGCTTGAGGAGCTGTTGTGCCGTTCGTTTGCGGCGGACCCGTTGTATGTGGAGCTGATTCCGGATGAAGAGGTGCGGAAACGACTGATGCCGGAGCTGTTTCAATGCGACCTGACGGAATTTTATGAGACGTGTGAAATTTTTGCAGACAGTAAGGAATTAAACGGCATATTGGTCGTTTCGGATGAAACGGAGCCGTACCATCTGCTGCATCGTTATTTTACGGAGGTGCAGGCGACGCTGCGCACGGAGGGCTATCTGATCCGGGAGGATCACAGCCTGAAGACATTTTTTAATTTCGTGCTCGGCAGGGATTACCTGAATTCCAGCTGGACGGATCAGCTGCATCAGGATCGGAGACTGCATATCATTTATCTGGCGGTTGATCCGGAAATGCAGCATCACGGAATCGCGGCGATGCTGGTGGAAGAGGCAGTTGCATACGCGGAACGCAACGATCTGATGATTTCGCTGGAAACGCACAACCCGCGTAACGTTGCGTTTTATCAGCAGTTCGGGTTTAAGGTGTACGGAGTCGTAGAAAAGCATTTTTCCCTGAAACAATATTGTCTGGTGCGGGAAATCCAGGCGTAATATTCTAACAGTTCACCGCGCCATTTCATTCGCAAAAGCGCATCTTCGATGCTTTCCGCTGCTTCGCAGCTCCTTTTGCTCATGAAATGGCGCTCCCTTCGTAGTTTCCTGGGAGCAGATTTTCCCGCAAGCGCGAAATCTGCTCCCAGGAAACTACGAGTGAACCATAGTACCATATTTGGATCGGCTTGAAAGTCATACCGTTTACGGTATTCCCTTTCAAGCCGATTGTGCTATATAATGAGCACGAAAGAAAAACAAGCGACGCTGAAAGCGGCATTTGTTTTTCTCGTGCCATTAGAGAACGAGCAGCCTGCGGAAGCAGGCGGTAGAGCGCGTCAGCGCGGGCTCGTGATCGAAGGAGAGTAGCGCGAGCGGGGACAGCTGGGCTGTTCATCGCAAAGGGCGAAGCCGGTTGCTGATAACCGGTTTATTCTGACATGTTGGTTTGATCTTGTTATTTCTTTTATTATTCTGATGTTTCTAGTTCAATTCTACACAAGATTCCAGGCATGTACGCAATTTTTCACAAGGAGGTGATTGAACAGCTGAATAAGGCTTATAAAAGTATATAAATTATAGGTGTATCAGCACAGACATTACGAAATTGGGATTCTAATGGAAAACTTCATCCGCATCATACTACAACAAGTGGTTATAGGTATTATTCCGATGAACAGCTCAACCAGGTAATGAATGTAAAGCCTAAAACAAAAGCTGAACTGGGTAAAACTTGCTGAACATGGACGTATTCCCACAGATGCTAAATATAGGAATCCGAGAGTATCCTTTGATGGATTGAATTGGTGGATTAGCGTATGTGTGGAATTCCCAGACTGCAGGGACAGGTCTAATCATGATGGAATCGGTATAGACCTTGGAATTAAGGATTTGGCGATATGTTCTGATGGTAATACCTACAAGAATATAAACAAAAGCCAGACTGTTAAGAAGCTTGAGAAATGCAAGCGTAGATTGCAACGCAGCGTATCTCGTAAATATGAACACAATAAGAAAGGAGGAAGTTACTGTAAAACTAACAATATAGTAAAAAAAGAAAAACTTTTACTTAAAGTAAATCACAGATTAGCAAATATCCGAAAAGATTATTTGAATCAGACCACATCTGAAATCGTAAATCGAAAACCAAGATTTATCTGTATCGAAGATTTAAACGTTAGTGGGATGATAAAAAATAGACATTTATCTAAAGCGGTTCAGAATCAGGGATTCTTTGAATTTCGTAAACAGTTGGAATACAAGTGTAATGATAGAGGTATTCAGCTCATTGTGGCTGATAGATTTTATCCATCATCAAAACGTTGTAGTTGCTGTGGGAAAATAAAAAAGGATTTGAGATTATCTGATAGAACATATAAATGTGAATGTGGAAATGTTATAGATAGAGATTTCCAGGCATCACTAAACCTAAAAGCTTATGGAGAACAATTTGCAAGCTAACACTTAAATGTTAATGCAAATATGTACGGATGCGTTAATTCGGAATTTACGCCTATGGAGAGTACAAGAACTTGTGAGTAGATAGGTATTTATGCCATCAAAAGCATACTCGTTGAAGTAGGAATGAAACATAAAAGTTTATAACTTTTTATAAGTTTTCAGTAACGGGAGAATGGACGACACACAAAAAATGGAATATGCGCGGGCGTTTCTGCAAAAGGAGGTAGAGTCGGAATTTCCTTACCCGTTTCAGATTCTGACGGAGGAGGACAGTTTTTTATTCTGCTTTAAAAATGGACGCAGGGACTGCTGCGCCCGTTTAAAGGCGACAGAAGGGATGCTCGATAAGCTCTGCAGTGGGGACAAAAAGACGCAGAAGCAGGAAAAAGAGCGGGTGCTTCGGGTTCTTGAGGCAGCAGTGGAAGCGCAGGAAAATACGGCTCTTTCAGAAAAAAGTGAGTACGGAAAAATGAAAAATATGCTGATTCTTCGTCCGCTCAATCTGGATTTTTACCGAAGCGAGCTTGTAAACGTGCCGTATATCCGCATCGGGGATGTAGCGCTGGTGCTATACTGCGTTTTATCTCATCTGGGAGGAGATTATTTTACGACGAAGGTGTACCGGGATCAGGTTCAGAAATGGATGGTCCCCGAAGCGGAGGTAATGCGGGCGGCGCTGGTCAATACGAGCTTTTTGTATCCGCCGCGGCTGTATTCGATCCAGTGCCTGATGGGCTGGGACGGAAAGCGGTACGAGAACGGCATTTTTATGGGGGAGGACGACGAACAGAAAATCCCGCCGGGCATGCGCAGCTATCTGTTGACAAATACGCTGGAAATCAACGGAGCGATTGCCGTTTTTTATCCGGGTGTTGCGGAGAAAATTGCGCAGGATCTGGGCGGTGACTTTTATATTGCGTTCACGAGTATTCATGAGGCACAAATTCATGGCGTCGGAATGATTTCTCCGGAAATAGTGGAGTACAGTTTGCAGGAAACGAACCGGGAATGTACCAGACCGGAGGAGGTTCTGTCCAATCATGTATATCTTTACAATCAGGAGAAAAAGACATTTTCAATGCTTATGGACGGCGATTTTCTGGAGGTAGAACATGAAGAATAGACGGGGAGAGTATCTGTATTTTTGCAGCGCAGAGCAGGACAGTCTGTATGCGTTGACGCTTTTTCGGGAAAAAGAAAAACAGGGAACGTTAAACGTACAGGAGACAGGATTGCTTCTCTGCATGGAACAACGCGCCGAAGACAGCTGGATTTATTTGATGCCTGCGGCGGTCTATGCGGCTGCCAACCAGAAAGGTGCGAGAAGCTGGATGAACCGGCAGAAGCAGGAGAAAATAGATCTCTGGAATGAGAAGGGGATTGCATGGATGCGCCGATATCCGGTATTTTTGGAGCAGTTTGGATGGAAACAGCGGCGCTACGCGATTCTGGCAGCGGGAATTTTTGAGCAGCTGGAAGAGGAATCCATGGACGAGTTTGAAAAAGGGAAAAATCAGGTTTGCCATTTTTTACAGGGAAGCTGGGGATTTCTCTGGAAGCGTATGCAGCAGTGCGACAGGCTGAGTGTGCAGGAATGGAAAGAAATGAAAGCGCCGTGGAAGGATTCTGTGCGGATGGACTGCGCGATGTCCGGCATTCTTTTATTGATGGCACAGCTTCTGAAAAAAGAACTGGAAGAGCGCGACCGGCTCTGCGTGGGATTTATGAAGCTGCAGCAGTTCACACAGGAGAGCCTGCGAACAAATGGTATCGCTGCGAAGCAATCTGCAAAGGTATCGAGAGCTGAACCAGTGGATGCATGCGGTACAGAAATCCGTTCTGTGAGCGTTGGTACGAATCCCACCGCGCTTGTCGAAACCGAAAAGATGGGATGGCTGTTCCAGAAATTTCGCAATCCGGAGCGCCCTGCTTATATCCATGAAAAAGGGCGGATTTCCAGTGAATGGCTGGAACAGCTGCATCAGATTATGGAGCTGGCGGGACTTCCGGCAGGAACATTTGAAGCGGTCAGCCTTTCTGTGCAGGAGGTAAACGGCCTTGTAAATCTGATGGGAGAAAAGCTGACTGCGCGCCAGTATATGACGTTTCTGATGTTGTATTCGGTGTCGCGGGAGCTTGCACAGGCAGGGCGCACGGCAGCAGCGCTGCAGTTTATCCAGACATCCCGTCTGAGGGGAGCACCGCCAGCTGCGATGGGGACAGGGATGACAGCGGCGGCACTGATGTCAGGTGGGGCTGGTGTAATGGTGGCGGAGCGAAGCAGGTACGGAGTAAGAAAAATGTCAGATGCAGATGGAAATCTGGTATCTGCAGAGCAGCCGGCTTTGTATACACAGTCCGTGCCGCAGGCGTCACAAAACAGCTATTGATCGTACGAGGTTCCTTCGGTGTAAGGCGCCTGCGGAATGGAGATTTTTACGCAAGATAGCAGAACATAAACACAAAATGACACAGGCTGCCGGCCATGACGAACAAATGAAAAATTTCGTGTAAGCCGAACATCGGATGCCGTGCGTCAAACAGCGGCAGCCTGAGCGCGTAGATAATGCCTCCTGCAGTATAGATCAGTCCGCCGGCGAGCAGCCATAAAAAGGCGTGAAGCGGAAGGAGGGAAAACAGCTGTCCCAGAACGGACAGGCAGCTCCAGCCCATTGCGATATACAAAACAGAGGAAAACCATTTTGGACAGGTGATCCAGAAGCCTTTGATAAAAATTCCGACCAGCGCGATTCCCCAGACTGCGGCAAGCAGCATCAGACCGGAGGGTTTTGGCAGGGTCAGCAGGCATACCGGCGTATAGGTCCCTGCGATCAGGATGAAAATCATCATATGATCCATTTTCCGAAAGATACGCAGAACGCGCCCGGAGCAGTTGACAGAATGGTATATCGTGCTGGCGGCATACAATAAAACCATGCTGATCATAAAAACTGTCATTGCAGTGAGGCTTTTTACACCGGAGTGGACAGCTGCGCGGACTAACAGCGGGACTGCTGCGCAGAGAGCGAGCAGCATGGCGATAAAATGGGTGAGTGCGCTTCCGGGTTCCCGAATGGTTATGTTCATAGTAGTACCTCCTCCTTACATTTGGATACAATGGAATGCGTATTTTGCGGGCATTCTGTGTCAGGGATAGCAGAATGTTCGTTTAACAAGTGATGTGGCATTACAAAATATTATACGTAGTATTTAAAACTACATGTAATATATACAGATACTACATGAAAAGTGACAAAATGTCAAGAAGAGATGATAGAAAAAAAGTTACCGTTCACACGCGCCATTCGCAAAAGCGCATCTTCGATGCTTTCCGCTGCTTCGCAGCTCATTT